>WBZT01000311.1_pt1 | contig 41412 bp, 35 predicted proteins | sample 5204241 | NCBI WGS metagenome assembly WBZT01 (sample SAMN12344358, study PRJNA552823) | activated sludge metagenome | biome: Activated sludge suspended growth; feature: Nitrification reactor; material: Wastewater; isolation source: activated sludge from nitrification reactor of wastewater... | reverse complement strand
CGTTGCCCGGTTCACCAGCCAGCCAATTATTGCTGCCCGGAAGGATTCCAAGGAAGCCGCCAATGCCTTTGTAGTCGAAGCTCAGGTAGAGATGAACTCCAGGACCGACGCTCGGCACAACGAAGGGCAACGTCCAAGCATCACCTCCCATAGTCGCCGCGGCAAAGGTCATTACTTGGCCGTGACCTGGCGACCCCACGAGATAAGCACTCCCGGCGTGCCATTGGCCGAGGCCACTTTCGAAATCATCTGAGAAATACGTGACTGCGTGCGCGGAGATTCCCACGCCCACTGCCAATACTGTAGCTGCAATCTGTCGGGTGAATTTGGCTTTCATAAGTTTTACAATGTGTCTTTGGAATGTTTCATTCCATCACCATTTTAGCAGCCTACAGGCCAACAGTTGGTCCCAATTAGCCATTACATAAGTTATTAACCATTAGCTTATTGTACAATAATTTTGGACATAAAACTCTTTATGAACGGTGCTAAAATACGTAAAGGAAGCCGACGTGATTTTCGCACTTCAACTTCGACGGCGGAGAAACCTCTAATCAGGAGTCACTTCTGGGGGATTGGATTTTGTGTAACGAGGCGCGACACCCGTCGGCCATGATAGCAGTTACATGCCCGAAAGTTGTTGAAGGAAAGACTCTTCTGGATTCCGTGAAACACCCGGCGGCATCCGGCCTCGTACGAGGTCATGACCAGTCGTATGCTTTCGCAGTGGGAATCGTATCACAGAGACAATAGTCTGCACTCGCAGTTAGTTGAATCCAAGTCCGCGAGGCGAAGCGGCCGGCCTTCGATGGAATGCCACCGCCTCCGCATCAGCGGGCCCGCACAGGGCCACCCTGCCGTCGGTTGCCGATACGGCCAATGGCAATTGCAATTCCAGCGATTCCAGCAGCCAACAGCCCAGCATGGTGCTCGGGCACAGGCGCGATCGGCTCGACGTCCAGCGCAAAGACGATCGCTTCGTTGAACATTCCGATGTCCGCCGTGGCGGAACCGTAACCAGTGCCAAAGGCCGTTTGCGCCTGCCCGGCGGTAAATGGATACACAGCATCCGCGTCCCGTCCGATTGTGAAGCCTTGAAACGCAACTTCGATCAACAGATTGCCGCCATTGAAGTAATAAGGATCGCCGTTGAATGGAATCATGCCAAAAGCATTAGGTGAGCTGCCACCTGGAAACTGGCCCGCTTGGATGACCAGTTGACCGCTGCGCACCAGCGTGTCATCCGAACCCCGGTTGTTCGCGAAGACCGAACTAAGACTTCCAGGCGCAAACACCGACTCACTCAGACGAATGTCAAATCGTGGCACAGTCTGGGCGGGCACGGCAGTCGCACCGCCGTTCACCCGGAAACCCAGGCCGACGATTTGGTAGCCGGCGGGAATGTCGGTGAGCATCGAGGCGTTGAAAACCTGCTGGAAATGCTGCTCGGAGGAACCGAGTGGTGCGTTGTCGCTGCTGTTACCCTCCGTACTGGCGTTGGCGCTTGGAATGACATAGATGGCGGCAAAGCACCGCACGGAAATCAACGAGAACAAGAATAAAACCGAAACCCCGCGGACCCACGTGCACTTCAACATGACTTCATGTATCCCCAAGAGGATTTTGGGATTCAAGCACATTCTTACCCGACGCGGCTTTCAGCACCACCAACCTTACACTCCCTTTCCACGGTAAAGGACATCCACCACGTTGCGGAGGTACTGCTCGTCCGCGATTCCGTCCGTGGCTTCGGGAGGAAATTCCGCCCGGTCGCGGAAATGCGCGGCCAGTTCGGCAGACAGCGCGATGCGCTCCGCCGGTTCGAATTCCTCCCGGCGGATCAGCGCCTGCAACGCCACGGCCGCCTCCACCGGCGACACGCTTTGCCGCAGTCGCGCGGCTAGGTGCGGATATTGCCGGAGCGAATTGAATTTTCCAGCGAGCAGTTGGTCGAGGTCCGGCTCAATGACATGCGGACTGCGAATGACCACCGTGTTCGCCGCCAGGTCGCCAAGCCGTTGGCATTTTGGGCTTAACCAGCACGCCAAGCCACCCACGAGGTAGGTCGCCGGCAACGAGTCCACGAAGCGCAACAGATTCCGCGTCACCACCTGATTGAATTGCAGCCGCAGCCCCTCGGCATCCACCACCCGCAATCCAAAGATTCGTTTGCCGACCGTTTGCCCACGCCAGCCCCATTCGCACGCGATGCCATAGCCGATGCTGATCAGGAAATAGCCGATCGCCGAGAGCGCCGCGGCCAGATTCCAACTCAGCATCCCCAGCAAAGCGGTCAGCAAACCAAAGACCGTCATGAGCACCATGATGCACGCAAAATCCACCAGCCATGCCAGAAAGCGGACGACCGGCCCCGCCAGCAGCAATGAAAACACCACCCCTTCGACCGTCCGGATTTGCAAGGCGCCGGTCTTCATTCGTGCTCCACTCCGCCTCCCGAATCGGTAGAATCGGTTGCGGCTTCAGCCTCCGCGGAACTGTTTCGTCCCGCCTTCGCCAGGAACAGCCACAGCAAAATCAGTTCAACCGACCCGAAAGCGATCTTCACTTCATACGGCATGATCGGCGCGTGATACTGCGAGAGAAAGGCCTCGACGATGCCCGCCCAAATCAACATCAATGCCACGCCGAAGATCAACGTCGCCACATCCGGCGAAATAGCGCGCAGCCGCGCAGACAGCGGCGCCCGCGTGCCCCAGCCAATCAACGCGTGCGCCAGCAGCAAACCCGCCTGGCCCGCGATCAAGATCGCCGGGATTTCGATCACGCCGTGCGGCATCAGCCAGCCGAGCAAAAACTTCGTCTGCCCAGCCTGAATATAGTCCACCGCAATCGCGCCCATGATGACGCCGTTGTAGAACAGCATGAGGATCGTGCCCACGCCCCACGTCATGCCGAGTGCGAGCGTGAAAATGGAAACCTTCGTGTTGTGCGTCATCAAATACGCCGAGAAGGAAGTCTTTTGTCCATCCAGGCGATCCGTCGTGGCGGACTCTTCCTGCCGCACGCGTTCTTCGGGCGTCATTTGATCGTGGCCGAACGCCATCGTCACATGCCGCGAATCCGGATCGAAGATCAACGCCAGTCCGCCAAACGCGCACCCCGCCAGCGTAATGGCGATAGTCAGGTAGAACGCCCGAACGTGCTGGCGAAAGGTCTGCGGGAGCGTTTGCAGAAACCACTTCAATGGCTGCAACCGCGAACGGCGGTCGCGCGTCTCGTGAATTTCGCTGTACGCCCGCGCCACGAGATTCTCCAGATACCGGCGTGTCGCCGGCTCGGCGGCGAACGTCGTGATGCGCGCGAGATCGGCCGACGCGCGTTCGTATAGCTGATGAAACTGCGTGAGCTGTTCCAAGGATAGCCGGGCCGTCGGCTCAGCCTCCAGCCGGTCCAGCAACCGTTCCAGTTGCGTCCAATGCGGCTGTTCGGCGGCGACGAAGCGTTGGAGGTCAATAATCATGCAGCCGGGCCCAAGGGGTGGGTGGCTGGATTGGTGGTTAAGTGGATGGATGGATGGTTGCCTGCGGCGCTCGCACCATCCACCAATCCATTCATCCACTCATCCAGACTCATAACAACTGCCTCCGTTTCACGTTCAGGTATTGCGACACCAGTTCCGCGCTGAGGCGCTCGTTCTGGAGCAGCGAGAACTGCACGCCTCGGCGCTGCAACACCTTTTCCAGTTCGCACAACTTCTGCCACTGCAAATGCCCACCCAACTCCTGATAAACCTGGTCGAGCGTGGCCACCCCGGGATGCGTGAACAGCGGCCGCACGCCGGCGGGCTGCACCATGTTCACCAGCACGAGATGCTGCCGGCGAATCAAGTCCACGTTGCGCACAAAGCTCTCAGCCAGTTGCGCGTCGTCCAGCGCCGTCAGGAAAAACAGCAGCGAGCGCCGGCGCAACCGCAGGCGGATGAACGTGCAAAGCTCATCGAAGTCCGGCGACACCAGTTGCGGCTGCAAGGTGTAAAGCGCGTCGCGGCACGCGCTGTAATGCGCCTTGCCGTTTTTCGCGCGCACGAACCGCTGGACCTTGTCCGTGAACGTCAGCACGCCGAACAGATCGCCCTGTTGCTCGGCGGCCAAGCCGAGCATGAGTGCGGCGGTGATGAAGCGTTCCAATGTGGAGTCAGTAGTCAGTAGCCCGTGGTCAGTAGTTCGTGGTCCGCCCGCCTGTGCTGCTGACCACTGACCACTGACCACTGAGTCGCGGCCGGGCACGCGCGCCGTCAACCGCGCCGCGTCAATCACCACATAAACTTCCTGCGTCTTCTCGATTTGAAAAACCTTGGTGATCGGCTTGCCGCGCCGCGCGGTGGCCTTCCAGTGAATTTCGTCGTAGCCGTCGCCCGGCACGTACTCGCGCAACTTCTCGAAGTCGCGACCTTTGCCAATCTGCCGTTGCGCGTGCAGGCCGAACGCGCCGCGATTGAGGAACAGCGCCGCCAGGCTCTTGCGATCCGTCAGCAGATTCGGATAGACGCGCAACTCCGCGTTCACGGGCAGCGCCCGCCGCAACGCCCAGAAACCCAGCGCCGACGGGCATTCCACGTAAGCGTTGGCCACCGGATAACTGCCCCGCTTCACCGGCGTGCAAGGCCACCACAAGCGCGACCACTCGCTGCCGTCGGGCAACTCAACGCGGAGGTCTTCCTGCGCCGACGTCACCTCCGCTGGCAAACCCAGCGCCACGCGCAGCGGACGACGCTGCTGGCTGCGATTTTGGATGCGCAACTCCAGCCGGGCTTCGCGATCCTTGGACAGGCGCACGACCTCCGGCAACTTCACGCCGATCCCCGCGAGCTGCCGTCGCCCGCCCACCGCATCTACCAGCGCCACGACCGTCAGCAGGCCGATGACCGCCAGCGCCGCCAGCGCCCACGCCGGCTCCGCGGCCACGACCAGCATCATCGGCAGGACAACCACCGCGAACCAGAACAACAATCTGTTTTGGGGGACGATCATCGCGGCACCGCAATCTGCTGCAAAATCTGCTGAATGACTTCCACCACCGTCAGCCCTTCGATCTCGAACTCCGGGCGCAAGATCAGCCGATGTTCCAGGACCGGTTGCGCCATTGCCTTGATGTCGTCCGGCGTCACGAAGTCGCGTCCGTTCATCGCCGCGTAGGCGCGGGCGGCCATGATGAGCGATTGCGTCGCGCGCGGTCCGCCGCCCACCAGCACGCTTTCGTGCGCCCGCGTGGCCCGCACGATGTCCACCAGGTAGCCCGTCAGTTCGTCGCGCAGCACTATTAGTCCGAGTTGCTCGCGCAGCGCGGCGAGTTCCGCCGCCTGGATGACCGGCTTCACCACGCCCGCGGCGAGCAACCGCTCGGGCGCTTCCTCGGTCATCGTGCGTTTCGCCAGCATCAGTTCGTCCTCGCGTCCCGGCGCGGCCATCGTGATCTTGAGCATGAACCGGTCTTTCTGCGCCTCGGGCAGCGGATACGTGCCCTCGTACTCGATCGGGTTCTGCGTGGCGAACACCGTGAAGTTCGCCGGCAACGGATGCGTGTCGCGATCAATCGTTACGCATCGCTCCTGCATCGCCTGGAGCAAGGCCGATTGCGTCTTCGCCGGCGCGCGATTGATTTCGTCCGCCAGGAGGAACGAAGTGAAGATCGGGCCCTTGATCAGCGAGAATTCGTTGCGCTGGAGATTGAAGACGTTCGTGCCGGTGATGTCGGCGGGCATGAGGTCCGGCGTGAACTGGATGCGCGCGAACTCGCAGCCGAGAACGTGCGCGAGTGTGCGGACGAGCAGCGTCTTGGCCACGCCGGGCACGCCTTCCACCAGCGCGTGGTTGCCGGTGATGATGGCGATGAGCGCGCGTTCGATCACGTCGTTCTGGCCGATGATGACCTTGCCGGTTTCGTGGCGGGCTTGGGCGAGGACTTCTTTTAGCTTTTCGGTGTTCATGTCTTGGTCGGATTGGGCGGAGTGGTGGCGGATTTGCTGGACGATGCCGCTTTCAAAGCCATCGCGATTTTCTGATACGCCTGGATGGGATTTCGGCTGCGTGCCGGCAGGATGCGCTCGGCTTCCATCACGGCCTGCGCCTGGTCCACGGCGGCGATGCGATAATTCCCGCGCCCCGAGAGTGAGCGCGTCCATTGCTCGAAACACACTTCCAGAATTTGGGACGGCGGCAGGTTACGGCGCAGCAGGTTGATAAAGCCGGCGGTGGCATCCTTGCCCGTGACGTGCGTGGCCGTCGCCGCGCCAGTGTCCGGCGGCACAAGGCTGAAGGAATTCTTCCAGATGAACAGCGCCGCCAGCACCAACGTCGCGCCGATGACTCCGGTCAGGCGATAACGCCGCATCAACACCGCCACGCCGGATGATTCCACCACGCCCAAATGCGCCTCGTCGAAGACGACGTGCCGCGCCGGACCGACCAGCCAGGCCAGCAACTTCGGCTCGCGGTCCTTCCACATCGCCTGGTTGCTGAGGAAATAGGAATCCGTGGCGATGACCACCGCGCCCTTGCCGAATTTCTTTTCCGCGAGGACCGGGTGTTTGCCGCGCGCGTAAATCACCTTCCACGACGCGTCCAGATTCGTGAGCACCATCGTGCTGTGCCAGCCGAGCGTGGCGGGCAGCGGCAGCCCGCTTTCATTTCGCACCGTCGCGGTCTCGTAAACGTCGTTCGCGCCCTGCTTGAGGTCCACGCGGCCGAACTCGACGCCCCAGCGTTTGGCGAGGGAGATTTCGTTGCGCACGACCTCGGGCTTCTGCGGCTTGGCTTTCTTCATGGGCGCGCGTGGCCGTCCCATTGGGCCGGTGGCGGGCGCGTTCGTGGTGGCTGGGGCGTTGGTGCTGCCGGGCGAAATTGTGGGCGGCGCGTTCGTGATCGTGGTGACGGGCCGCGGACCGGTCCAGAATTCCCAACCCATCACCGGTCGCATCGTGATGACGAACCGTCCGCCGCGCGTCGCGAACCGCTCCAACTCGTCAAACAAACTATCCGGCAGCCATTCCCAGGCGCTGACTTCCGCCGCCAGATGCAGATACGTCGTTGCGCTTTCCTCGGGCAGCACGTTGGCATCCCGCATGTCGCGTCGCACTTCCACGCCGGAGATTTTCTCCAAGCTCTCGCACAACGCCATCGTGCCGAGCGGATCAGAGCGCAGCGACGAATACGGCGGATAAACGTCGCCCGTCTCGAAGCGCAGCAGGAACAGATAGATCAAACCCGCCCCGAAAACAGCGGCGCCGGCCAGCAAGGTCAGGATGGGCAGGTTGCGTTTCATCCGCCGGCCTTGAGGCGCTCGACGTTCGCCGCGAACCGCGCCACCAGTTCATTCGTGGCTTCGTGCGTGCCGTACCACACGCGGTCGAAGGCGGAGACGTTTTCGCCGAAGACTTCGCGCAGTTGCGGAAACGAGTGCGCGCGACGTTGAAGCTCGCGTTCGTAGTCGCGGTTGGATTTGAAGCGCGCCAGGCTGATGAGATTGCGGTCAGCCAGATGGGCCAGGCTGGAAAGGTAGAACGCCCGCAGCGCCAGCCGGAATTCGCCGCGCGTGAGCAGTTCGCGCGCGAGTTGCATCCAGCCGTCCTCGGGCAGTTGATCCGCGCCGAGGTTTTCATCCGTTAAATCCGGCACCGGCTGTAGGGCCTCGGTTTGCACCGGATCCGGCAACGGCTGGCGGTTGCGCCAGAAGCGATACACCACCACCACGATCGCACACAGGACCGCCGCGACCAACACGTAGAGCAACACCTCCAGGTAGGCCACCCAGCCGAGATTCGGGCCGCGAATGGGGCCGGTCCAAAGTCGCCCGCCGAAAATTTTCCGGAGAATGTTCCCCAACCAATCGAAAACACTCTTCAAGGCGTCGCGCAGCATTTCGGCGATGCTTTCGAGGAACTGTGACAACACGCCCACGCGCGCCGGCTCGTCCGGGACGCGCTCACGCGGAATGCGCCACGTGTATTTCCGTTGCTGGATCGTGTCGTCAATGGCGCGGTTCAAATCGTCCGGCGAAACGGCGGTGGGTTCGACCGGCGCCGTCTCCGCGCCCCGCGTAATGGCCGGTTGAACCAGCGCCAGCGCGATCAGCAACAGCGCCGCCAGCCGGGCGACTTTCGCTGAAAACAGACGCAGTTCCGCGCGGAGGTCCGCGCCGGATTGGATCGCGTCACCGTAAAAGCAACGCAAGATGTAGTACGTTTTGAGCAGCGGGTCCACGCAGAGATACGTCAGCGCGAGCATCGCGGCAAAGAAGGTGGTGTTCAGCAGCGCGGTGCCGCCGCGGGAGAAAACGGTTTCAAGGCCGAACAACAGCTTGAGCAGTTGCGGCAGCAACCCGCAGCCGACGCAGCAGTTCAGAAACACAAAAAAAGTGAAGCTCCCCAGGACGAGCAGCGCGAGGATATTTTGCTCCGGCCAGAGCCGGGCCTGCCGCGCGGCGCGCCGGAGCAGCGCGGTGGCCGTTCCGGCGTCGCTCTCGGCGAGCGCGGTGAGGTTTTGATAAAACGCGTACACCCACGGCAGCGTGAGGACGGTCACGGTGGCGACGGGCAGGATGAACAAACCGGTGGCTTGCAGCGCCGCCTGGCCGGACAACAATTGCAGCCCGCGCCCCCAATCCAACGGCTCAGGAGCAACGCCCGAAACGAACGCGCGCAGCCGGCGAGCGAAAATGGCCTGCCAGAATTTCATCCAGACGAACAGCAACGCCGTGCCCAGCGCCGCTTCTGCCACGTGCCGCCGCGCAAACGCGCTGGTGCTCATGTCCGCCCAGAAGAACAGCAGCCCAAGCACGAACGGCAGCGCGCCCAGGTAATACGCCGCCAGCGCGCCCGCCGGCGCCGTGCGCAGAAGGTGGACCGCTTCCTCGATCAGGTCGAGCGCGGGCCGGCCTTGTTTGCGTCGCTGCGCGGGTTTCATTCCCGGTTCATCCAGTCCACCTGCCAGAGCGTGCCTTCGTGAAAGGAGGTTGGCAATTTAACGAGCGATGCCGCGATGAGATAGAAAAAGAACCAAGCGAGGAAAACGCCCGCGGCGCATTGCGCCGTGCGCTGGAGATGCGCGAAGGCGGGCCGCTGGAGCAGCGGCACGCGGGCGAGCTTCTTCAGGCACGCGGAACAGATGACGCGATCTTCGTGCTCAGTGACGCACTCGCGGCAAAAGAAGCGCGCGCACGACGGACAGCGCGCCACGGCTTCGCGGGTGCCGTGGTTGAAGCAGCGTTGCAGCGCCAGGGGATTCATGGCTGAAGGACCGCGGCTCAACCCGCGGCGTCGGGCGGTGGTTCCATTTTGGCGGGCGCGGGCGCGGTTTCCACCGGGGCAACGCCACCGGAGGCCTGGTGCAGCAACCGGCCCGTTATTTCCTCCGGCGCAAGTTCGCCTTGCGCGGCAGCGATGAGCGGGCGCAGGCGATCCAGCGCCTTGCGGACCTGGCGCAGCCGGTTGAGCGAAGGCAGTTCCTCGGAACTGACCGCCGTGCGCAGATAGCAGCGGCAGGTCGGGCCGCCCAGCGCGTTGGACAGCAACAGCACGAGGACCAACGCCGCCAGCACGCCCAGCAAGGGCGTCCCGACTGGGTCTGCCACCGCGACCGCAAGGCTGATCAGCCCCGCCACCAGTACGCCCAAGAGAAGGTTCACCACCAGTCCTTCACTCGTCTTGCGTAGGACCAACGCCTGAATATCGCGATAGAAATAGCGCCGGTAGAGTTCCTTGGAACCGTCGGACTCGACCATCAGCAGGTGATCGTCGCCGGTCCAAAGTTGATTGCGCCGGCCGCGCAGCAGGAAGACGAAAATGCCGATGACGAAGAACAACAGCACCAGCGCCCAACCGGGCAGGACGCGCCGGTAGCCGGTGCCCGGCAGGCGTTGGTAAACGGTTGCGGGTTTTTCCGGCATGGCTAGGAGTAGATAAGGACAAACATCAGAATGCCCAGGCCGACCACCTGCACGATCGCGAGCGTAAGCGCCAGCGGCATGAGCCAGCGCCGCGGCGCCACCAAGCTGCCCGGGGCTTTGCGGTGGCGGATCGCGAGATAGATGGCGGCGAGGCCGGTGATGAACAGCGGGAGCACGGCGAGCGACAGCGCCTGGTTCTGATAGAGCACGCGCGAATCAGCAAGCCGCTCGTGCTGGCCTTTTGCCTTGCCCAGTTCGAGGCACGGCGGGCAGAGATGTTCGCTGTGCAATTCGCAGTCGCACAGCGCGCACAAAAATCGCCCGCAAGCCGCGCACGGCACCACCGCCTTCTTCTGTGGGTGATAAAAACAGCTCGCCTCGCCTTCGAGCATCAGATTTTCCGCCGGCCGCGCGGCGGCGGCGGGCCGGAACAAGGCGGGAAAAACTTCGCAACGCAACGGCACGCGGCAGGACGGACACCGGCCCCAGTTTTCCCGGTCGAACACACCGTCGAGCAGTGTGGCCTGGCACTTGGGACACTTGAGGGACACGGGAATCATTGCGGTTGGCTCAGCCTTGCGGGGCCAATTCGCCGAAGACCCTTTCGTAATGGGCGCTCCACGCGGCGAACACCACCGGGCCGGCGACCAGCGCGCCGACGCCGCAAAGGAGCAGGCCCACCCCGATGAGCAACCCTCCCACAATCATCAGCGCAAACGTCATCCACCAATGCTTGTTCACCATGCGCCGGCTGAGTTGCAGCGCCGGCCAGAAACGCAGGCCCTTGTCGGACGCCAGCGGCAGCGCGAACAGCCAGCAGACATTCAGGTAGATCATCACCACGAAGAACACGAGAAAAACGACGCCACCCACGATCAAAAGGATCGAACCAGCAGCCACGGGTGGTGCGGAGCTGGGATTGCGACCGGCCATCACGAAGGCGGGCAATACCAAGGCGAAGGCGAAGGCGAAGAAGAACATCACGCCCATGCCGATCAGCGTCGGGATCAATTGCGTGAGCATGAGTTGCCAGTAGCGTGGCCCGAAGCCGCTGAATGCGTCGCCGAGGACGGGTTGTTGCCGCCGCGTGCATTTGATGAAATAAACCCACAGGCCACCCATCAACGGCCCGGTGAGGAACAGCCCCAAGATCACGTTCAAGTAGGGGATGATGTTGGCGGCGATGATCGCCAGATAAACGAGCAGGGAGGCGGCGATCATCCCGCCGGCGTTGGCTTTGAACAAGGCCCAGCCCTGGCTCAGGCAGCCGCCGATGTCCACCGTGTAATCACGGGTGAGCAACGTTTCCTCGGGCAACAGGCCCGGTTGCTTCGGCAGGGCTGACGCGCCGCCTTCGCTCAACCGCTGCATGAACACCGGTTTGCACTGCGCGCAGATGTAAAGCCCGCTGTGCGCGATCATGTCGTTCTTGTCGAAGATGCCGCCGCACTCGGCGCACATCGCGTCGTTGCCGGCGGGGGTGGGGCTGGTCGTGGCTTTGAACTGCTCCGGGCAGGCGGTACTCACCGGCTCCCAGTTCGCCATGCCTTCGCGCCAGACGAGTGTTTCCGCGCGCAATTTGCCCGATTGGATGAGCTGGGGAAATTCGTTGTCTTCGACCGGCCCGGCCTGCTGACCGTTATCCACGTAATACCATTTCATGGTTGAGAGATGAGTGCGGTATTGAATCAGGCTGCTCCCGTCCGCGCGCCGCGCCGTTTGTGCCACAGGCGGCGCGCGGATGGCAAAGGAAAAATCCGCCCGGCGCGGAGCACGGAGCGGCGAGGCCGTTCAACCATTCCAAACCGTCGTCACCTGCGCTGGCTGCAAATCGCTAGCCGGACGCACCAGACAAAACGTTGCGCGCCGGCCCACCGCCAGTTCGTAACGCAAGCCCATCAGCCGCGCGGGCACCTCCGAAAAGCGCGACCACGCCTCCAGCCACGGAACGTTCAGCATCTTGGCCGCGCGAAAAACGCCCTCGGCTGGTCGCAGCGCGGAGCCGGCGAAGTTCGTCCGGCCCGGCTGGCGCACGATCTGATCCGCGCCCACTTCCACCCGCACTTGGCCAATAGTGTATTGGCCGGGCGCCGCACCCGCGGCCGCCATCGCGTCCGTGGTGTAGAAAACCGCGTCGTTCAGCAGGCGATGCATCAGACGAAAGGGCGTGGGCGAAACGTGGATGCCGTCGGGAATCAAACTCGGCGTCAGTCCGGGTGTTTCGCAGACGCGCCAGAGAATATTGTCGTGCCGGTCGAGCTCGCGCGGGCAGCCGTTCCCTAGATGCGTAAAGAGCGTCGCTCCCGCCCGCACCGCCTTCGCCAGGATTTCCGCCGGCGCATTCGTATGCCCGAGGCTGACTTTGATGCCCAGGCCGGTGGCACACTCGATGGCCGCCAGCGCGCCGGCGACCTCCGGCGCGAGCGTGAGCAGCAGCGGGTCGTTGCCAGCCAGCCGACGCAATTCCCGGATATGCTCCGGCGTCGGCGACAACATGAATGCCGGATCGTGCGCACCGTGAAAACCTGGCGCCGGCGAGAGAAATGGTCCTTCAAGGTGCCAGCCGGCGATGGCTGCCTGGAGTTCGGCGGAGTGCGCCCGCAGCGCCGCGAGGTGGCGCAATCGCGCGGTGAGTGTTCCCCAATCAGCCGTGATCAAAGTCAGGAGAAACCGCGCGCAGCCATCGCTTCGCAAAGCGCGGGCCGCCTGGAGCAAATGCGCCTCGGTGAGGTCATCCTGCTGGAAATCCACAGCGGCATACCCGTTGATCTGGACATCGAAGATCGGCGGAGTCAGCCAGAAATCCTCTGCCGGCGCGGCGGCGGATTCGATTTGGGTGAAGACCCCATCAGCCCAGCGGATGCGGACGGGATGGCGCGTTGCGAAGTGCCAGGCTGTGAGTTCGCCGTTGAGCATGTCCTGTCACGCCTAACATGAAGCCGGATGAAAGGAAACTCTGAAACCGGTGCGGCGGGGGCATCCATTGGCGGCCAAAGCTAGAAGGGCGGCCCGAGCTCATCGGCCGCCCCTCTCACGAAGATTCCCTGCCTGTGAAAAAGGATGAGGAACCACTTCCACCATAAAACCACACTGTCGCTTTGCAACCCAAAAAACGGATGATTTTTTGCCGCGCGAACCTCAAGGTCCGGCGCCGGGAGGTTTGGACGGTTTGAAGGTCTTGGGAGGCGGAACCTTGCGGATTTCGGCCAGGAAAGTTCCGCTGATCCAACTGTACCCGTCGTCCGGCGCGGCGAAATAAATCTTCCCCGGCAGTCGCCCGTTCGTCAGCCGTTCAAATTCCACCCGGAGCGCATAGCCTTCACGGATCGTCCGGTTGACGGGCTGTCCTTGCGCATCCTTCCAACGCAAGGTGAGTTTGGGTGGATTGAGCATGGTGGCCTCGATGGTCACCGTTTGCCCGGCCAGGTCTTCCGCCTGACGGGCGTGCAGAGCCACGGTTGCCCCCAAATCCGGCGGCCACTTCGGACCCTGCCGGAAATTCAACGTGCCGCCCTGCACCGTAACGCGATCCAAGGCGAAGCTCTGGCCGTTGATCCGACCGGTAACGGGCGCGTCGGAGATTTTCGTGCCCGCCAGATTCAATGTCCAGTTGGGGTCTGGCGCGGGCTTGAGTTTGGGGGGGGCGTTGTCACTCGCAAGCGAACTGGCCGGAAGTGGCGCAGAAACCGTTTTCCGGCCGCGGAGCAGCTTTTCCCGAAATACCACTGCACCAGTCGCCAGCCCCGCCAGGAACAGCCCCAACAGCACCGCCCCCACCGGGAAACTCCGGGCCGGCCGGGCCACCGCGCCGATGCTCGTAGCGATGGTGGTCGGTGGACGCGCGCCAGCTTCGCTTGCGGTCAGGATGAGTTTGCCGCCGCCGCTTTCCGGCGCGCGCGGCACCACGATCTTGCGGAAGCAGGTGGGGCAATTCATCTGCGAGCCGGCGGCGGCGGCATCACAGGTGATGTGCTGACCGCAGACCGGGCAGGCGAATTTGAACTCGCTCATAACAACTTGCTCGCAGCTTGCGTGCCTGAAAAAAACTGCCATTTGTCCACCTAAACTGCAACCGGACATTTGTGTTTCCGAGTGACTTTTCCCCCGGTCCGGCCCAGACTTTCGACGGTTCAAACGCATGAAAAAGCATTCTCCCGTTTCCCGCAGCGGCCGGTTCAGCCACAACCCCGGTGCGGACGTGGCTCAATTCTCCGAATCCATTTCCTTCGATCATCGGCTCTGGCAGCATGACATTCTGGGCTCGCTGGCCCATGCCGCGATGCTGGAAAAAATCGGCGTGCTGACCGCGGCGGAAAACCGGGCCATCGCCCGCGGTTTGAAGCAGATCGCGGCGGAGATCGGTGCCGGCCGGTTTTCATGGCGGGCGGAACTCGAGGATGTTCACATGAACATCGAAGCCGAATTGACCCGGCGCGTGCCCGCCGGCGCAAAGTTACACACCGGCCGCTCGCGCAACGATCAAGTCGCGCTCGACATGCGGATGTGGTTGCGCGACGAAATCGTGGCCCTGCTCGGCGAAATCGCCGGCTTGCAACGCGCGCTGGTCCAATTGGGCGGGCGCAACAGCGCCACTGTCATTCCGGGCTACACCCACCTGCAACGGGCGCAGCCGGTTTATTTCGCGCATCACCTGCTGGCCTACGTCGAGATGCTGGAACGCGATTGCGAGCGGCTCTGGGATTGTCACAGCCGCGTGAACGTCTGCCCGCTCGGCAGCGGCGCGATTGCCGGCTCGACGCTGCCGCTGGACCGGAACTTTGTCGCTCGCGAGCTGGGATTCGTGGACGCCCAAGGCCGGGCGCAGGTCAGCCAGAACTCGATGGACGCCGTGAGTGACCGGGATTTCGCGGTCGAATTTTGCGCCGCCGCCGCGTTACTGGCCGTTCACCTCTCGCGCTTCGCCGAGGACGTCATCCTGTGGGCCACGGCGGAGTTTCATTTCATCAAAATCGCCGACGCCTACACCACCGGGTCATCGCTGATGCCGCAAAAGAAGAACCCGGACGTGGCCGAGTTGTCGCGCGGCAAATCGGGGCGCGTGATCGGGAATCTGGTCGCGCTGCTGACGCTGCTGAAAGGGCTGCCGATGACCTACAACCGCGATTTGCAGGAGGACAAGGAACGGCTCTTCGATACGGCGGACACCGTGCGCGCCACCACGCGGCTGCTGGCGGCAATGGTGAATCACACCACCGTCAATACCCGCGCCTGCCTGACCGCCGCCGCCGACCCGACGCTGCTGGCGACCGACTTGGCGGATTACCTGGTCCTTAAAGGCATGCCGTTCCGCCAGGCGCATCACGTCGTGGGTTCGGTGGTCGCGCTGGCGGAACGAACTGGAAAGTTATTAAGCCAGCTTTCGCTCGAACAACTGCGTTCTGTTGATCCGGCGTTCGGGCGCGATGCGCTCCAGTGTTTTGACCTGAAACGCTCCCTCGCGCGGCGCAACATCGTCGGCGCGCCGGGGACCAAGGAAGTGGCGAAGCAACTCCTCCGTTGGCGGCAAACACTGGGATGAAAGCCGCCCCAAGAATCGGCACCGTTGGCGAGACGCGCCTCATCGTGGAGGACAAGCACTGCATCGAGTTCGCAACGGAGGGAATGCCGGCGGTCCTCAGCACGCCGCATTTGATCGGCATCATGGAACGCACCGCGCGCCAGGCCATCGTGCGGTTTCAGGAAGCGGACGAACGTAGTGTGGGCGTGGAGATCGAAATGCGACATCTTGCGCCCGCACCGCTGGGCGCGGCGGTGACGGTGACGGCGCGCGTGATTCACACGGAGGGACGGTTCGTGGACTTTCAACTTGAGGCGCGTGACCAAAACGAACTGCTCGCCCGCGGCGTTCACAAGCGGGCGGTGATCCGCGTCGGGAGCTTCGCCCGCCGCGTGCAAGGCAAGCGAGCGTGATCATGCCCGCCGCGCTGTGGCCATCCCTGAAGGAGCAACTGCGCCTGACTTCGCGGTCGTTCTATCTCACCCTGCGCGTACTGCCGGCGTCCGTGCGTGCGCAGATCGGGCTGGCCTATCTGCTGGCGCGCACCACCGACACGATCGCGGACACGGAACTCGTTTCTTTGGACCGGCGGCGGGCGGCGCTGCGCGAATTGCGCGAACGAATACTCGGCCGGAGTGGAGGACGACTGGATTTCGGTGAACTGGCCCGGCAGCAAGGCAGCCCGGGCGAACGAGTGTTGCTGGAGCAGGTGGAATCCGGTCTGGCCCTGATGGAACAACTCAGCGTGGCTGACCTTCGTCTCGTCCGCGCGGTCCTGGACACAATCACGAGCGGGCAGGAATTGGACTTGCAGCGGTTCGGTCAGGCGAGCGCGGCAAATCCCGCCGTGTTGCAAACCGACGGAGAGTTGGACGACTACACGTATCGCGTCGCCGGCTGCGTGGGAGAATTCTGGAGCCAAATCTGCCGCGCGAACGTTTTCCCCGAAGCCAGGCTCGATGACGCCGGCTGGCTCGCCGACGGCATCCGCTTCGGCAAGGGGCTGCAACTCGTGAATATTCTCCGCGATCTGCCCGGCGACCTGCGCAAGGGCCGCTGCTATCTGCCCGCGCCACAACTCGCCGCGGCGGGACTCACCCCGCGCGATCTGCTGGAAGCTGGCGCGGAGAAAAAATTGCGGCCAGTTTTTGATCCTTACCTCACGCGCGCGGCGGAGCATCTCGCGGCGGGCTGGCGCTACACGAACACGCTGCCGTGGCGTTGCGCGCGCATCCGCCTGGCCTGCGCGTGGCCGGTGTTGATCGGCGTGCGGACGCTCGCACGCCTGCGGATTGAGAATCCGCTGGACGCCGCCCGGCCCGTCAAGGTGACCCGCGCCGAAGTGCGGGGCATTCTGTGGCGGACGGTGTTGTTGTATCCGCTGCCAGGGCTTTGGAAACTGCAAGCGCCCACGCCAGCCTGACTATGGTGCCAGCGCGGCCAGGTTCCGAACAGGCCGTAGCTCTCGTCGGCTTGTGGCGCGTCCCCCCATCATTCGCCACCTGTCACGACAACACGGCAAGCGTTGGGAATTCGACCGGGGGACCTGCCCGAGCCTGACCGGGAAAGCTGTTGCGCCAACCAGTGATTTTTCGTAAAAGGCTGATATGCGAATCTTCAAATCCTTCGTTGCCTTCTGCGCGCTGGCGCTCGGCTTGACCCCGCTCTCGCAGGCGGCGACGGACACCGAAGCCCAGGCCAAAGCCCGCGAAGCGCTGCGGCAAAAAATTTCCGAACTCAACGCACATCCCGAGGCGGCGGCGGTGGCGCCGGCCCGACCCGCCGCGGCCTCCGCTCCGGCAGCGGCCTCCCAAGAAGAAAAACTGCGCGACGCGCTACGGCGGAAGATTCAAGAATTGAACCAGCAGGAAGCCTCGGGCGGCGCGCCAGCCCCGGTGGTCGCGAGGCCGGCCCAACCCGCCGCGGCGGCAGGGCCCGTGGCCGCCGACAAGGATGAACTGCTGCGGCGCGCGTTGCGGCAGAAAATTCAGGAGTTGAATCAGCAAGGCGAGCAAGCCCAGCCGGTGGCCACCGCACCTGCGGCAACGCCCGGCAGCAAAGCGCCGGCGGAAAAAGTCGAGACGCTGCGGCGGCTCGTGCGCGAGAAGATCGCCGAGGAAAACGCGAAAGCAGCGGTTGCCGCCGCCACGCCAGACACGTCCGTCCAACGCAAAGCCGGGGCCGAGGCGGCGGTGGCGGAAAAGCAACGTCTCGCAGACGAGAAGGCGCGCCGTGAATCAGAAGCCGCCGCCGTCCGCGCCAAGGCCGAAGCCGAGAAGCAGGCCGCAGCCAAAGCAGAGCAGGAACGCATTGCCGCCGAGAAAGCGAAAGTGGAGGCGGAGAAACAAGCCGCTGCGGCCAGGGCGAAAGAGGACAGGGAACGAATTGCTTTGGAGAAAGCCAAAGCGGACGCCGATCGCGAGCGGATGGCCGCGGAAAAGAAAGCCGCCGCCGAAGCGGAGAAAGCCGAGGCCGTTGCCCGAGCCAAGGCGGAGAAGGAACGGATTGCGGCGGAGAAGGCCAAGGCCGAAGCTGACAAACTAGCCGCCGCAACTGAAGCCAAAGCGAAAGCTGCGGAAGAAAAGGCCGCCGCCGCGCAGGCCAAGATCGAGGCGGACAAGCACGCGACCGAGGCCGCCAAGGCGGAGCAAGCCGCCGCCGCCGAAGCCGAGAAGAAAGCCAAGGCCGGCAGCAAGGTCGCCCCGCAGCCGGCTTTCGCGCCGGTTCCGCCACCGCCGCCCGCCGTGTCCGGCTCGAAAGAAGCCCGGCTCGCGGAACTGTTGCGGAAATACAAGGCGGACGAAATCACGCCGGAGGTTTATCACAAGGAGCGCGCCAAGATTCTGGCCGAGCCGTAAACCACGACTCTTTGAAAACCCCGCCGGGTTTCGCAAGAGCCGGCGGGGTTCTTGTTTGATCGGTCGAACACAAATCCACAACCAATTCAACTATGCACGATTTTCATTACGTCGGTAACCAGCTTTGCTGCGAAGGCGTCTCCGTAGCCGCCCTCGTCAAGCAACACGGCACGCCGCTCTACGTTTATTCCCAACGCACGCTCACGCGGCACTTTCAGGAACTGGACCGCGCCATGGCGCCGGTGAACCACCTGATCTGCTTCGCGATCAAGTCGAACTCGAACCAATCCGTCCTGCGCACCTTGGCCAATCTCGGCGGCGGCTTCGATATCGTCAGCGCCGGCGAATTGCAACGCGTCATCGCGGCGGGTGGCGATGCGCGCAAGTGTGTATTCGCGGGCGTGGGCAAGACGGATGAGGAAATCGCCTTCGCCTTGCGGCGCGGGGTGTATTCCTTCAACGCGGAGAGCGAGCCGGAATTGCAGCGCATCAACCGCGTGGCGGCGCGGCTGAAGAAGATTGCGCCCATTGCGGTGCGGGTGAACCCGAACGTGGACGCGCACACGCACGCAAAAATCACCACCGGCACCTACGAGAACAAGTTCGGCATCGCGTTCGAGCAGATCGAGGGCGTTTACGCGCGGGCGGCAAAGTTGAAGAACCTGAAGCTGCGCGGCCTGCAAATGCACATCGGCTCGCAACTCACCACGGTGTCGCCATTCGAGCAGGCGGTGCGCAAGGTGTTGCCGCTCGTCGAACGACTGAAGGCGAAACACGGGCTGGAGTTCTTCAGCATCGGTGGCGGGTTGGGCATCATCTACAACCCGGCGCTGGCCAGCGGCACGCCCGCCTGGTGGCAGACGCCGGCGGCGAAGAAGATTCTCACGCCGCAAAGCTACGCCGCCCGGCTCGTGCCGCTGCTTCAGTCACTGGGGCTGCGGATTCTGATGGAGCCGGGCCGGTTCATTTCCGGCAACGCGGGCATCCTCGTCGCGCGCGTCGAGTACGTGAAGCGCACCGGGAAGAAGAATTTTGTGATCGTGGACGCCGCAATGAACGACCTGATCCGCCCGGCGTTCTACGACGCCTACCACGAGATCGTGCCGGTGACGCGCAAGGGCGGCGCGCTGGTTTCATCGGATGTCGTCGGGCCGATCTGCGAGTCGGGCGATTACTTCTGCAAGGACCGACCGCTGCCGAAGGTGGGCGAGGGCGATTGCCTCGCGCTTCTAAGCGCGGGAGCTTACGGCTTCGTGATGGCCTCGAACTACAACACCCGGCCGCTGGCGGCGGAGGTGTTGGTGAAGGGGAAGAAATCCGCCGTGGTGCGCCGACGTCAGCCGCTCAAAGAGATCTGGGCAGGCGAGAGCATCGCGCCGTGGCTCTGACGGCGGAGCTGACCCAAGCGTCGAAAGGCAGTTCGAAAAACTGCGAAAAAATCCTGATGCCGGACTCCAGCCGGCGTGATGTCGTGCTGCCATTGGAACCCGCCGGGTCGGAGACCGGTGCTTCGATCCCGATGTTAATTCCCAACCGCACCCTATTCGCCAGCCCGGGATGGTTCGGAATGCAGCCGGGAAAGCTTGAAGAGCCCGATCGGATACCCGGTGCGGTTTTGACTGACAAGATCGGCGACGATTTCTCCGATCACCGGACAGAACTTGAAGCCGTGCCCCGAACACGGTGAAACGACCAACACCTCCGGGTGCGCGGGATGGCGGTCTATCAGGAAATGCTCGTCCGGCAGGCTGGTGTAGAGGCACGCGAGCGCCCGCAGGCAGCGGCCCTTCGCGCCCGGCAGGCGCGTGGCGATCACAGATTGGGCCTGGGTGATTTCGTCCTCGCTCACGTGCCGCTCGACCGTGGCCGCGGTGCAGAAACGGTTCGCGCCGCCGCCGTGATGCAGCGCGGCTTTGATGCCGCCGTGCGGGCCATCGAGCGCCGGCATGCCGTAGGGATGCGCGCCGTCCCGCGCTTCCCAAAGCCACACCGGCAATTTCCCGGGCAGCAGATTTTGCAGACCCGCCGCCGGTTCGAACCAGAATTGTACCTGCCGCTCGACGCGGAAGGGGAGTTTCAATCCACTCAGAACTTCGTCGGCCCACGCGCCGGCGCAGATGGCCAATTGGCCGGCTTCGTATTCGCCCCGCGTCGTGGTGACGTGAACCCGGCCGGCCGTGGCGCGCCAGGAGAGGACGCGCTCGTCTTGATGCAGCTTCGCGCCGGCCTTTGCCGCGAGCGCCAGATGCGCGGCGACGGCTTCCTCCGGGCGCACGATGCCGGCGTTCGGTTCAAAAAGCGCCACGGTATCCAGCTCTGGCTGGAACTGGGGAAAGCGCCGCTTGATTTCGCGGGCGTCGAACAATTCGTGCGGCAGGCCGTGCAACTTGGCGCTGCGATGACTGCCGGTTACGACCGCGCTATCGGACGCGCCCAGCATCAGGCCGCCGGTGAGCGTCAGGAGTTGCTGGCGGTTTTCGTTTTCGAGTTCGCGCCAGAGTTCATACGCGCGGAGGAGCAGCGGCACGTAGGCCGGGTCTTCGAAATACGCCTGGCGGATGACGCGGCTGCGTCCGTGGCTGGAGCCTTGGTCGTGGGGCGGGCGGAACTGTTCCAGTCCCAGCACGCGCAAGCCGCGCCGCGCCAGATGGGCGGCGGCGGCGCTGCCCATTCCGCCAAGGCCCAGCACGATCACGTCGAATGCCCGGCTCATAAGAATCCGCCTGCCCTATTCCTGCACCACGGAGCGATAAAACCCGGTTTCCGCCAGCGCGGGGAGTTGAATCAACCGTTGCGCGGAGGCCGCGGAGTTGGTCGCCACAGCGGTCCAGTCGTGGAGGTTGGTTGAAACCAAAATCACATAGGTGACCTCGGCCTGCCCGTTCAACGTGAATTGAAATTCGCTGCCAGTCCACGCGGGGGCGCTCAACAGCGGTGGCGCCGGCGGTTCGAGAATTTGCAGCGTGGCTAGCGCGACGGTCGTGGCGAAGTTCGTGCCGGGCGGCGAATAGACGCGCCACACGCTCGACTCGTTGTCGCAGGTGTAGAGGTTGCCGACGTTGTCCCAAGCGACGTCGGTGTGTGCGTGCAACGGCGAGGGCGTGAGCGTGACCACGCCGGCACCGTTAGCAGCGTTGAAAACGCGGACTCCGCCGCTGGTATGCGCCGGCCCAGTGCCCACGCCGTAGAGCGCGACGGCGACGAGGTCACCTGCCGGGTTCACCGCGATGCCGTAGGCGCCGCGCAGATCATCATCGCCAGCGCCGATGCGCCAATCGGCATTTGTCAGCGGCGGCACGCCGTTGGTGTAGGTGGGGAAACGAAAGACGCGGTTCGCGGGGCTGGCGGCTTCCGTGACGTGTTGAATGACGTAAATGTTGCCGGCGGCGTCCAACGCGATGTCGCGCGGAGAAACGGTGAGGTCGGAAAGCCCGCCTGTCAGCACGGCAGTGATACCGGTGTCGTTCGTCTCAATGACTCCGGCGGCGTTCACCGGAAACTGGCGGACGCCGACGCCATCGGGAAAGGGGTTGATGTCGGCCATCCAAACCGAAGTGTTCGTGCCCGTTCCCGTGATCGCCGGGCCACTCAGGACCGCCTGGCCGGAAGCGGGCCAGTTGTCCGGCCGCAAGACCTCCGCGCGGGACGCGGGGGAAATGGCCTGGTCGAATCGCAGCACCACACCGTTGCTGGTCCAGTCGTTCACATAGACGAAATCGTCGGCGGATACCTCGATCTTCCATGGGCTGTAGAAATCGCCGGCCCACGGCCAGCCGCCCGTGCTGAAGCTGCCCGAGCCGACGAGACTGCCGTCCGCGTTGGCAAGGACGATGCCGACGTCATCGCCGCTGGCGAGCGTGCCGAGCGGATTGGTGGTGGCGTTGGCAACGAACACTCGCCCGTAGGAGGGACTGTTGGTGTGGCAGTTCACGGCGATGCCGGTTGCGAGATAGGCGTGATTCCCGGCGTTGGCGTCGTTGCTGATGTTGGTCCAGTTCGCATACCCCACCGCGGCGGCGGTCACTTGGATCGTGTACTGCCCGGGCGCAAGGGGATTGCCTTGCGCGTCGAAGCCGTCCCAGACGACCTGGTTCGTGCCTGCCTGCGTGCCGGATGTTCCCCCGGATATTTCAATCGCGCGCACCGTGACCGAATTGGATTTGATCGCGAGGATGACGCCGCCCGAGGCCGGCTCGTTCAACAGGTAAGTGACGGCAAGATTGGTGCTGGTTTTGAAAGCGAGATTGGTGATGCCGCCGTTGACGCGCAGGTTCGTGGCATAAACGTTGGCCCGGGACGCGCACGGACAGGCCGCCACCAACCCGATCCAAAAACCCAGGCTCATCGCAGCCAGGCAACGGCGGGAGAGAATTCCCAGAAACGATTCGCGCTTTGAAACCCGGAACAGTCGCGACAACTGGAACGCCGCGTGCCGGCCCGGCCAGTTCCAGCTGAGTCGGTTCAACGAGCCGAGGCGGCGCTCGGCATTCCGGTTTATCGGGCGGGAAGCGGGCGGACTTGCGGTTCCGAGTTTCATGCTGTGACGGCGTCACGGTATCACGCGCGCGCGGGCTTTGAAAGCAGCCAATGAACCGGTAAAGCGTCCTGGGCAACGCGCCCGGCGCCGAGGTGGCTTGATTTTGTCGCCCTGCCCAAGGCGTAACAAATTGCGGGTCTTGGAAAAACTCCGGGGAGCGGCGTTGACTTTTGGGTAGGGCGGCGCTAAAAAACGCAGCGTCGAACCCAGTTAGTCCGCAGCCGGAATACCAAGCCGGTGTGCCACGAACATCAATTGGTCCTATGCGAGAATCGCCGTGTTCCAGACCCGAGAACCGGAGGCCGCGCCGCGGCTTCACGCTGATTGAATTGCTCGTGGTGATCGCCATCATCGCCATTCTCGCGGCCATGCTGTTGCCGACGCTGGCGCGGGCAAAGGAAAAAGCCAAACGCATCAACTGCCTGAGCAACCTCAAGCAGATGGGCATGGGGAACTTCATGTATGCCCAGGACAACAACGGAAATCTGGCAGGCAATTCCAGGAGCTACTACGATGACAATCTGAACTGGATGTATCAGAACTACGCCAAGAGCGCGAAGCTGTTCGTTTGCCCCAGCACCCGGAACGAAGTCCGCACAGTCGCGCCGTTCGTGCGCGCCAATGGTGACTTGCAGGACCTGGAGGAGTTGTCCAAAGACAAAAACTCGACCGGCTACAGCTACGAGAATTTTGCGTGGTGGCGCAAGCTGGCCAGCGGCCCCGCCGAGCAAACCGACGGCACCAGTGGTTTCCAGCAGCGCAAGACCGAGAATCGGGTCCAGTCGCGCGCCCACACCAAGACCATTGACGGGCTGGGACTGGCCGGGGTCATTCCCGGCCCAAGCCGGACCTGGTTGTCCGTGGACGCCGACAACCTCACGGCTGCCCAAGTGAATACGCAGCTTTATCCGAACGATTACCCGAGCATCAATGACAACCATGGGGCCGAGGGTGCCAACGCCAATTTCTGTGACGGCCACGCCGAATGGGTGAAGGAAAAGGGCAAATACTACCTCACGTTGCGCGAGCTTTCCCAAGACGAGGGTTTCGCCGTCAAGCACGTCCAGTGAACGAGGCCCACGCCGAAAGTTCTTTACGATCTCTATCCATCAGCAGCAACCAATGAATGCAAAACACCATGAACTGTAACATCAAACTCAAGACCCTGTTTGTCGTCGCTGCCGTCGTCTGGCTGGGCGCGTCGGCGCCCGCGCCGGCGGCCCCCTACGCCTGCGACGTCACCAACGATGCCGGAACAGTTTCCTTCCGGCTGAACGAGAACGCCGACAATGTGAAGATCATTTCCGGCGGCGGCGCCGTCACCAACGATCTCGGCCCGGGTATCAAGGGCCTGACCGTCACGAACCTCGCGATCGGCAACGGCGTCATCAAAGTGATGGTCACCCGTTCCTCAGCCGCCGGCTATGTGCAGGTCAGCAACGATCTTTATCAGGACAATGGCGTTTATGTGAACAAGTTTGAGCACCCGCGCGGCGTCGTGGTGAACAAGAACCCCGCCACGCCCTCCTTCGGGCGCATTTATGTGTCCAACGCGCGTTCGGCAGCCACGAGCGTCGGCGCGGTGCGCGACACGTATGACGGCATCTACCTGATCAATTCGGACAACACCATCGCGCTGGACACAGGCGTCAATCCCCGCACAGCGGGCCTGGCGTTCTCCGGCGGTTCGGAAACCGCCAGCCCGTTGCGGCTGACCATCGGTAAGGACGACAACCAACTCTACATCTGCGATCTCTCGGACCCCAGCGGCGGGCTTTGGACGACCGACCTCGATGTGACCACCGGCGTCAATGTGCTCGACGTGATCGGCGACCCGGGGACCAGCGGCGCCACCACGCATGGCAGTATTTACGCCGCCGTGGTGGAAGGCTCGCTGGCGAATTCCAACCTCAAAATCTTCACGATGGACGAGGACCTCGCGCCCATCCGCAGCGCGTGGCGCTATGAAATCAATGGCGGCCCCCTGCCGTTCACCGGCGCGGCCACCGGGCTGGGCCAGGCCATGATCAACAGCGCCGTGGACCTGGCGCGGGGCGGCAGCAGCAATTATCTCTACGCCACGCAAAACCGCTCCAACGGCACGGATGCACCCAGCATTCGCGTTTTCACTGAAGACGGGACGGTCATCACGAACTCCTGGGATGCCAGCCGGGATTACTTGAACAACCCCACCGCCGCCGACCTGTTTCGCAACACAGTGGCGATAGACATTTCACCCGATGGCAGCATGCTCGCCTTGTTGCGCGGCTCGGCCATTGGCGCGGTCACGCTGGTGCCGCTGACGAACGGTGTGTTCAACTTTGCGGCGACCAACTCGTTCCTCTACGGCGGATTCAGCGACAGCACCCGCGACCTCGCGTTTGACGCGGCCGGCAATATTTATGTCATCAGCAGCGCGTCCGAGTGGCTGCGCATCTTCTCCAAAGGCGGCGCCACGGTGGCGATCACCGGCACAGATGGCACCTTTCTGCTGAGCACGCCGCCGGTCCTCGTGAGCGTCAGCGCCAGTATGGCCACGGCGGATGAGCAGGGCCCGGTCAACGGACAGTTCACCCTCACGCGCACGGGCGACAGTTCCGTACCGTTGACGGTCAATTACACCATCGGCGGCACGGCCACAGCGGGGGCGGATTACACCGCGCTCCCGGGCAGCGTGACCTTCCTGGCCGGGGCGACCTCGACCAACCTCGCCGTGACCGTGAATGACGACGCCACGGCCGAACTGACCGAGACTGTAACCCTCACGCTCACGAGCGGCCCGGGTTACGGCATCGGCACGATTGCCGCGACCGTTTCCATCCTCGACAACGAGACGCCGGAAATCTCCTTCAACACCGTGGCCACCAACCGGCTGCTGGAAAGCTACGCACCCTCGAAAGTCACGTTGCAACTGGCGCGGCGTGGTTTGCGAACCGCCCCCTTGACCGTGAACCTGTCCGCAGCCGGCACCGCCACGCGCAGCGCCGATTTCAACTGCCCGGCGAGCGTCACGCTCGCCGCCAACGCGGCCACGACCAACATCATCCTCACCCCCGTCAACGATCAAAATTACGAGGGCGACGAGATCGCCGCGATCAGCGTGGCGGCAGACGCCGGTTACAACCTTGGCGCGACGAACACCGCTTACGCGCTAGTCGTGGACGATGAAGTTCCCCGCGGCGGTACGTTGTTCAGTGATGATTTCACCGCCGACACCAGCCCCGCCTGGAAAGTCAACGTGGCCGACCCCAACGATGGCTTCGTCGAGTTCGCGTGGGACTATGGCGCCCTGGCCGGCATTCCGCCCGCGCCGGCGACGACCGACGGCAGCACGAAGGGCCTGCGGATGCGTTGCGGGAATGTCACCCCGCAACCCAGCGCGGTTAGCCTCTCGCCATTGCTTGGGAATTTCACTGGCAATTACCGGCTCACCTTCGACCTGTGGATCAATTACAATGGCCCCCTGCCCGACGGCGGCGCCGGCTCGACCCAGCATTTTGACGCGGGCGTGGGCACCACGGGCGACACGGTGGTATGGTACAACAACCCGTCAGCCGACGGCGTTTGGTTCACCTGTAGCGGGGATGGCGCTGACGGCGCAACGTTCGGCGACTACTCGGCGTTCATTGGCCTTTACACACAGAACGACGACACCGGTTTCTACGCAGCCGGCACGGGCCCGGCCAATGGCGGCTTGCGAGATCACGCCAACGCTTTTTACACGAGCCTGTGGGGTGGCCAGACCGCTCCGGCGGCGCAACTGGCGCTGTACCCCGGCCAAACCGGAGTGGCGAATCTGGGCAATGCCGGCATGGCCTGGCACTCGGTCGTCATCACCAAAGCGGGGGACACGGTGCAGTGGCAGATGGATGGCATCACGATCTGCACGGTGACCAACGACCCGGTCACCCTGTCCACCAACGTGTTTGTCGGTTATCAAGACCGGTTCGCCGTCACCCTTTCGGACGTACCGGAGATGTCCTTCGGCCTCGTGGACAACGTGCGGGTGGAAACTTACCTCTCCGCCCCAATCACCATCCCCCGGATCCAGGTGGTCGGCGGCAACATCGAAGTCGTCTTCAGCGGGCCGGCTGAAGCGGCCGCCGGGACGTTCAAGCTCCAAAGCTCCGGCGAGGTGGCGGGGACATACGGCGACGACAACAGCGCCACGCTCTCGACGGTTTCCGCCGGGGTCTTCAAAGCCACGACGGCACTGAATGGCAACCGTTACTATCGGATCAAGTTCTAAGCTCGCGCGCAAAAAGGGTGTCGGAAAGGAATTCCCTCACCCGACCTGACAGGTTCGTTTCCGATGAGTTGGAGCGCCGACTTCGTTGTCGGCGCTCCTGAACATCGGCGCGATCACCGGGGTCAACGCCACTTCGACCATTCCGTTGATCAGTTACACGGGCACCGATCCGTTCGCCAATCTGGCCTTGGGAACTTACCCGGCTGGTTACGCCGTGACGCTGGAGGACAACGCGGGCAACAGCACGATTGACCTGCGGGTAATTTCCACAAGCAAACCCAAGCCGTTCGTCACCGGCTTCGATGTCGTTGGCACGACCCTGACCCTCCAAGGAACGAATGGCTCATCCGGCGGTCAGTACGTGGTGCTCGGCAGCACGAACGTCGCCCTGCCCCTGGCGCAGTGGACCCGGTTGTTCACGAACGTGTTCGCGCCCGATGGCAGCTTCAACCTGTCCACCAACATCCTCAACCCGGCATTGCCGCGGCAGTTCTTCATTCTGTCGCAATAGCCTCCAACCGCCCCCTGCGGCCGGGTGCGGAGCGCCCCCGCCGCAGCGGGCAAATCGCGCGCCCCAGCGCCACCGCTCCCCTGGTCATTTCGCCGTTACGGCCAGCCGGCACACCCGCGCCAGTTCGTCCAGGTCCACAAGGAATTGTTCGCGCCGCGCCACGGGCACCGCCCCCAACACTTCGGCCTGCAATTGCAACGCAATTTCCCGCGCTTTTTCGTATTGCTGCCGGCCGCGCGGCTTCAGGCGCAGCCGGTTCGCGCGCCGGTCGCGCTCGTGCGTCTCGCGCTCGATCAGGCCGGCCCGCGCCATGCGGTTGACCAGTGACGCCACCGTGTTCGGGTCGCTGCTGATCAGGTGCGCCAGTTCGCGTTGGGTGATGCCGTCGTTTTCCAGCAACGTGCGCATCACGGTGAACTGGTCCGGCGTCAGCTCGAGGTGGGCGATGCGCCGGCGGAAGGCTTGATTCAAGCCATACCACGCGCGCCGCAGCAAAAGCGGCAGCCTTCGCCGGTCGGGTGAATCAATGGGCGGCTCTGGCTTCGGACGCAATGCAGGCATACGTTTCAAGTCGGTGGCGGCGAGATCATACGTGTAGGTATTATTTTTTTGCAAACCGAATGAACGTGAGGCATTATCAGCCCGTCCCAAACGGATGGCTGACAACTCGCCGTATTTTTGCGGCGGCCATTTTTTGCCAATATGAAAAGGAAAACTTTCTTTGCGTTGACCGGCGCGCTGTTAGTGGCCGGCGGCTTTACCGCGGCGGCCGAACCCGTCCGCGGCTGGCTGGCGTGGCGGGGGCCGGAACAATGCGGCGTGTCGCGCGAAACCGGACTGCCGGACAAAGTTGATCCGCAGCATCCGCTTTGGAGCGCGGACTTCCCCGGCCAATCCACCCCGGTCATCGCCAACGGCAAGCTCTACATCATGGGTTACCTCGGCGAAGCGGTGGATCCCAACTTGCAGGAAGGCGTGGCGTGCTTCGATGCCGAGACCGGCAAAAAACTCTGGCAGCAGCTCTACAACGATTTCATCAGCGACACCGTTTATCTTCGCTACGCCACGGCGGCGCCGGCAATTGATCCGGAAACAGGGAATGTTTACGCGCAAGGCACGCAGGGAATTCTCGCCGGTTTCTCGCCCGATGGTAAACTGCTTTGGAAACGCTCGCTCATGGAGGAATTTGGCCGGCTCACCTTCCCGAATGCGCGCACGGCCTCGCCGGTCATTGATGGCGACCTCGTCATCACGCGCGGCATCACGGCCAACTGGGGCGCGCAAGGTCCGGCGGCGGATCGCTTCTACGCCTTCGACAAGAAAACCGGCGAACTCGTCTGGTCCAGCAGCCCCGGGGACCGGCCCAAGGACAATTCCTTTTCCCACCCGCAGCTTTCCTGGCACAACGGCAAGCGCGTCTTTTACACCGCGCTCGGCGATGGCAGCGTGGCGTGCGTCAACGCGCGCACGGGCGATCCCCTCTGGCGCGTGCCGCTGTTTCGCGCGGGCATCAACGCCACCACCATCGTCCACAACAATGACAAACTCATCGCCATCTTCGGCGTGCCGTATGAACCGGGTCAGTTGATCGCCATGAAGCTGCCGGACGTCGCGCCCACCAACGCTGCGGCCGGACCGGTCGTGTTGGAGCGCGCGAAACTACAGCTCTGGGCGGCGGAGGTTTCCACTTCCACCAGCTCACCCATTCTGGTTGGTGACACGGTTTATGTCGTTGCGGAAAAAGGCGACCTTTGCGCGGTGGACGCGAACACCGGCGTCATCAAGTGGAAACTCAAGCTCGGCATCGAGCAGCGGAATTCCTGTCCGTTTTACGCCGATGGCAAGCTTTACGTGCCGATGCTCGAAGATCCCGCCGGCAAAGGCGCCGGCGATGGCGCCGGGGAAACCGGTGCGAAAGGCGCGTTCTACATCATCAAACCCGGCGACCAACCCGAAATCCTCCAGCACGCTGAACTTGAAGGCCGCTGCTTCGGCACGCCCGTCGCCTACAACGGCAAGCTCTACATGCAGACGACAAAGCACCTGTATTGCTGGGGCAAAGCGGGCAACAATCCCGGCCGGCCGGCGGCGGCGAAAACCGAGGAATGGCCGAAGGCCGGACCGGCCAAGTCGCTCCAAATCATTCCCTCCGAAGTCACGCTCCGGCCCGGACAGACCGCTTCATTCCGCGCGCGCAAACTCGACGCGAATGGTTTTGTGGTGGAAGAAGTCGCGGACGCCAGGTCGCTCCAGTGGGCCAGTTTCATTCCACCGACAGCGCGGGTGAAGTCCACCATGAACGGCACTTTCAACGCCGATGGAAAACTCGTCGCCGACGCCGCGACCAAACCCTCGGCCGGTGCGTTCGAAGCCGTGCTTGGCGATTTGAAAGGCTACATCCGTGGTCGCGTGCTGCCCTACCTGCCGCTCAGCCAGGATTTCGAGACCATCGCGCTGAACGAAACCAATCTCGCCGAAAGTGCGACGTTCGCCTATCCACCGTTGCCGTGGATCGGCGCACGCTTCAAATTCGAGGTGCGCGAGAAGGACGGCACGAAATGCCTGACCAAGACGATTGACAACAAATTTTTTCAGCGCGCCACCGTCTTCCTCGGCGCGCCCGATGCGAAGAATTATACCATCGAAGCCGACGTGATGAGCGACGGCAAAACGCGCGGCGAAACCATCGTGAAGATGTCCGAAGTCGGCCTCATCAACCAGCGCTACGCCATCGTGCTCAAAGGCAATGACCAGAAGCTGGAAGTGAGTTCCAACTTCGAGCGGCTGCGCGAAACCGCGGACTTCAAATGGCGCCCGAACGTGTGGTATCACCTCAAGTCCCGCGTGGACATCGCGGCGGATGGCGCCGGTGTCGTGCGCGCGAAGGCCTGGAAGAAGGGCGAAGTTGAGCCTGACGCCTGGACCATCGAAGTGAAACACAAGACCGCGCATCAGGAAGGCTCACCCGGCCTGTTCGGCTTTTCACCGCAGGACATGCGCGTTTACATTGACAACATCAAAGTGAATTCCAACTAACCCATTTCTCCATGAACTTGTACACTCAGAATTCTTTTGGCGGAAATTCAACGCAAAGACGCAAAGACACAAAGACGCAAAGACAATGCGTTCCCCTTGCACCTTTGCACCTTTGCGCCTTTGCGCTAAGAGCGGCTTCGGTTATCGCAGCCGGCTGGCTCGCGTTGCCCTCAACCGCCGCCGACTGGCCGCAATGGGGCGGCAGCAACATCCGCAACATGTATTCCCCGCAGCGCGGTTTGCCGGATTCCTTCGGCAAGATCGAATTCAAGCCCGGCAGCGAGGAAATCAGCACGAACGGCGTCAAGAATCTGAAGTGGATTTCCAAGCTCGGCTCGCAGAGTTACGGCAACGTCACCGTCGCCGGCGGCAAGGTTTTCATCGGCACGAACAATGAGCCACCGCGCGATAAACGCCACGACGGCGACCGCAGCATCCTCATGTGCTTCGATGAAAAGACCGGCGCATTCCTCTGGCAGCTCGTCGTGCCCAAGCTTGCGTCCGGCAAGGTCAACGACTGGGAAAGCCTCGGCTTGCTCTCGTCGCCGACAGTCGAGGGCGACCGCGTGTATCTGGTCACCAGCCGTTGCGAGGTCATGTGTCTCGACGTGAACGGCATGGCCAACGGCAACGACGGCCCGTTCAAGGACGAAGCCAGTTACTGCGTCAAGGACGTGCTGCTGGATCGCGGCAAACCCACCGAGCGCAAAGCGCCCCCCATCGAACCCGGCCCGCAGGACGCCGACATCATCTGGGTCTATGACATGATGGACGAACTCGGCGTGTTCCCGCACAACGCCTCGAATTGCTCCGTGCTTGTGGACGACGACATCATCTACACCTGCACCTCCAACGGCCAGGACTGGACGCACTCAAATATTCCTTCGCCCAATGCGCCCAGCTTCGTCGCGCTCGACAAGAAGACCGGCAAGTTCCTCGCGGAGGACGAGGCGCACATCGGACCGCACATCTTCCACGGCCAATGGGGTTCGCCCACGCTGGCGGTCGTGAACGGCAAAAAACTCATCGTCTTCGGCGGCGGCGATGGCTGGTGTTATGCTTTCGATGCGAAGCCCGAGAATCCCGGCGAGAACGGCAAGCTCAAGATCGTCTGGAAATTCGACGCCAACCCGCCCGATTTCAAGAAGGACAAGGAAGGCAAACCGATCAAGTATCCCGCCGCCGAAGGCGTGAGCGAAATCAACGCCACGCCGGTCTTCTGGAAAAACCGCATCTACGTCGCCACCGGCCAGGACCCCGAACACGGTGAGGGCGTCGGCATGCTCACCTGCATTGACGCGACCAAGACGGGTGACGTCACCGCCACCGCCAAGGTTTGGGAATATCGCGGCATTCATCGCAGCATCTCGACCGTCTCGCTGGATCCCGAAACCGGCCTCATCTTCGTCGGCGACTTCTCCGGCTTCGTGCATTGCCTCGACGCCGAGACCGGCAAAGTCCAATGGACTCACGACATGAAAGCCCACATGTGGGGCTCGACCTTTGTAGCCGACGGCAAAGTCTATGTCGGCGACGAAGACGGCGACCTCGTGGTGCTGGCGGCGGCGAAGGAAAAGAAAGTGATCAGCGAAACGAACGTCGGGGCGGCCCTCTACGGCACGCCCATCGTGGCGAACGGCGCGATTTACATCCAATCCAACATGCACCTCTTCGCCTTCCGCGACCCGAGCAAGCAATCCGGCCTCAAAGACGAGCCGCAGAAGATTGAGATCAAGTTGGAGAAGTGAAGCAATGAATCTGCCATGGCCGATTTCAAAGAGCGTTATCCGCTGAACGTGCCGGGCAAATATTACGTCACGAATCAATGCACAGATTGTGAGCTCTGCCGAAAGACCGCGCCGAACAACATCAAGCGCGATGATCGGACAGGCATCTCTTACGTTTTTCGACAACCAACAACGCCGGAAGAAATCGCAAGAGTGGAAGAAGGTGCAGGTGGTTGCCCAACCGAAGCGGTTGGGAATGACGGTGACAAATTCGATTGGAACACAACGCCAATACTCGACTGGAATGGCATGTATGGAAAACACGGGATCGAATTTGACATTCGCGCGCCGATCTTTGGAAGAGCGAGAAAGCGTTGGTGGAAGTTCTGGCAAACTTAAAACTCATTTGTTCTAAAAAACCTAGGCATGAATTCGCCATCATCTCGCTTCACCACCACGCAATGGCTCGTCTGCCTCATCGCCGCCATCGGCTTCCTGTTCGACACCTACGAACTGCTGATGACGCCGCTGGTGGGCGTGCCGGCCATCGCCGAGTTGCTGCAAGTCCCGCCGAACAATCCGCTCGTCACCGTCTGGACGGGCCGGATGCTCTGGATGTCCGCGCTCTGCGGCGGCGTCTTCGGCCTGCTGGGCGGTTGGCTGATTGATAGCTTCGGGCGCAAGCGCATCATGGCGGCGAGCATCTTCGTTTACTCGCTCTCGCCGGTGGCGGCCGCGCTCAGCACGAACCTTGAATGGTTCGTGTTCTTCCGCTGCACCACGTTCATCGGCGTGTGCGTCGAATTCGTCGCGGCAATCACCTGGCTGGCGGAATTGTTTCCCGATCCGCGCCGCAAGAAGATCGTGCTCGGCAGCACGCAGGCGTTCGCGTCCGTCGGTGGCCTACTCGTGACGGCCGTCAACGTCTGGGTTGTCGCGCACGCGAACACGCTGCCCGCCCTGCCGTTGCCGGACATCTTCAACGCGCACGCTGCCTGGCGTTACACGTTGTTCACCGGCCTTGCGCCGGCGATCCTTATCGCCTTCCTGTTGCCATTCGTGCCGGAGTCGCAAGTCTGGCGCGAGCGTCGTCAGGCCGGCACGCTCAAGCGCCCAAGTTTCGGCGAATTGTTTGCCCCGGAACTGCGCCGCGTGACGCTCGTGACCGCCCTGCTCTCTGCGTGCGCCTACGCCGCCGCCTTCGGCGCGTTGCAACTCACGCCCCTGCGTATCGCGCCGGGATTGCCGGAACTGGCCGAACAACGCGCCGGCTTGCGCCCGCTGCAAATTGAAGCCACTCAACTCAACACCAACCTGCTCGCGGCCATGCCGGCTTTTCGTCAGGCGACGGCGGACGTCCCCGGCCTGGCCGAACTCGCCGCGCAACGCGCGAAGCTCCGCGTCGCCCAGCGGGCGGCGCGCAAAGCGGACAACAAGGAACAGCTAGCTGCGTTGGGCGCAAAATTCAGCGTGCTGGAAACGAATCTCGTTCAACTCACCGAAGCCAAACCGGACGCGAAGATTGCCGTCGTCGAGCGCGAAAAAATCCTGAAGTTGATCGGCGACAACCGCGATCTGCAAGAGCCCTTCGACACCGCCGTCAAAGCGCGCGGCAATACCATCCAGCTTTGTCAGGAACTCGGCGGCTTGATTGGGCGAATCTTGCTCGCCGTGTTGCTGCTGGTCGCGATCACGCACCGGAACTTGCTGCGCCTCTTCCTCGTCCCCGGCCTCGTGCTGCTGCCGGTCACTTACCTGATGTTCTATCACCAGTCAGCCGCGATGATGCAGTGGGGTATTTTCTTTTGCGGCCTGATGGTCGTGGCGCAGTTCAGCTATTTTGGCGAATACCTGCCCAAAGTTTTTCCGTTGCACCTGCGCGGCACCGGCGGCAGTTTTGCCACCAATGTCGGCGGGCGCATGATCGGAACGTCCGCCGCGTTTCTCACGACAAACATCATCGCGCCGATGGTTGGCGCAAAGACGACGTTTGATTCCGTGGCCATCGCCGCGGGAATCGTCGGCACATCCGTCTTCGTTATCGGGCTGGTCGCGACGTTTTTCCTGCCAGAGCCAAAGGAGCAATCCAATGAGAAGTGAGATGAACGCTCGCCCTCATGGTGGTCCGGAGCGCGGCTGTGTGCGAAGCACCAGCCGCAGCACTTCCGCTTCGTTGGCGTGCTGCGGCTTGGTCAGCGACCACAGCCGCGCTCCTTTGTCCGCATACTTTGAAATCCTATGAGCATTGATTCAGCCTCCATTCAAAAAGCCCAAACCCAACTCGACGCCCACGTCCGCGAAATCATCGCGTGGCATTTCTCGCCGGAAACCGGCTGCCCCTACTGGCTCGATTGGGCGCAGAAGCATTTCGACCCGCGCAAGGAAGTGAATTCCTTCGCCGACCTGATTGCCAGGTTTCCGCATTTCCAGGACGAGACGTTGCGGGATTTGCAACCCGAAGTCTGGGTACCGGCGAAATACAAAGGCCGCCCGTTCAACATTTTTGAAACCGGCGGCACGACCGGCATGCCCAAGCAGCGCATTGGCTGGGATGATTACAAGACCGACTACGAAGAGTTCAGCGGCAAAATCAGTGATGCGCATTTCCCGCGCGGCGCGGCGTGGCTCATGGTCGGCCCGACCGGCCCGCGGCGCCTGCGCCTGGCGATCGAGCATCTCGCGAACTTCCGCGGCAGTTCGTGTTACTTTGTGGACCTCGACCCGCGTTTCGTGAAGAAGGTCATAAGCGCGAAGCAATTTGACGTGGCCAAGGATTACATGACGCACGTGGTGGATCAGGGTGTGACGTTATTGAAGCATCGTAAGATCGCCGGCCTGTTCACCACACCGAAGCTGCTCGAAGCGCTCGCGGAGAAAATTGACCTCTACGAAGCCGGCATCCGTGGCGTGTTCTGTGGCGGCACCACCATGGCGCCGCAATACGTGCGCTTCATCGTCGAGGAAGTGCTCGAAGGCCGCATCGGCTTTTATCCGACCTACGGCAACACACTCATGGGACTCGCCGCCAGCGTACCGCTGAAGCCGGAGGACAAGTTCTCCATCACCTATTACGCCCCGCAGCCGCGCGCGGTCTTGCGCGTGGTGGATCCGAACAACACGACGAATATGACGGCCTACGACGCATGGGGGCGCGTGGAGTTGACCACGCTCACGAAGGAGTTCTTCATGCCGCGTTTCCTAGAGCGCGATGAAGCCATCCGCCGCGCGCCGCGCGAACCCTACGCCTGGGACGGCGTGGCGGAAGTCCGGCCCTTCGGTGCGATGGAGAAGAACATCGTTGAAGGGGTTTACTGAACGCGTCCGGCACTTGAGCGTTTCTTCTGTAGGGCTGGAGATACGGCATTGGTCACCGGGGCCAGCGACCACAGCCAGTCATCAGACGTCGCCATGCCTTGGGCTATGTTTCCATCAGGGCCAGCGCCGCGCAACGCGTAGCTGCCCTGACCAACCCGTTCATAGAACATCGGCCGCCCCCGGCTGGTGTCACGCGGAATCGAGTTCAAGTACGCCGGCACGAGCGCGTCCAGAGTCTCGGGATACACTCCGCGCGCCAGACGATACCGCTCCAGCGCGCAGGCGAGGATCGCTTGATTCACCGCGGTCTGGGCGAAGGACACTGAGGCCGGATTGTTGCCCCACCACGCGCCCTGCTGGAACAACTGCGTGGCGATGGGGTCCACCGGTAGCCCGTTCAAATCGCTCCAGTCGAAGTCGTCCTTCACCCGACCCGCCGCGAAATCCACCCGGGCAATGGCGCTCTGGCCGGCCTGATAAAGCTGCACACAATTGTCCAGCCACCAGGCCCGTGGTTGCCAGGCCGAGTGGTAATCGTTTCCGCTGGAGTTCAAGCGCTCCTGCGCCGCCGCCGATCCAGCGGCGGCGCGCCACGATTCCACATAAGCCAGCACCACGCGCTGGATTGTGTTTGTGTGATCAGCCAGCAGGTTGAATTGAGCAAGTTCAGCTTGCACCGACTCAAGCTGGCTCGCGTTCCATTGATGCGCGGCGAGTCCTTCCCACAGCGGTTGCAGCAGGCGCATCAACGCGACCTGCACCCGGAGCGAGGACTGGCTATCCAGCGATTGACGCTCGAGCCGGGCCAGCCGCAGGCCGGCCAGCAGGTCTTCGCCAGCGTCCGCCGGCCGGTCCACCGCGAGGAAGGCGCAGGCGCGCACTCGATACAGAAGCTGCAAGCGGTCCAGCGTCACGAGTTCAGCCGCCTCCGCTTTTAGCACCACGCGCGCGTCACGATTAGTTGAGGTCTGAAAGCAAGGCAGGCGGCTGGCTTCGGCGAGCGTTCGCAACGCCCGGGTTTCGCCCGCCAACCCTTGCACCAACGCCAACGCCAAATCCGACCGGTTCGTTCCCGCTGCCCGGCTGGAATTCGTGATGGCCCACTTCACATGGTTGTCGAGCGGGGTGAACATCTGGCGCGTCCACTCCGTGGCGACCGGGGTGTTGGCGAACGCCGGACCGCCCACGTTGAACTGATTCATCCGCTCCAGGAGTCGCGTGATTCCATCGTTCGTCCGGTTCAGCAAAGCCAGAAAGCCGGGCGTGCGGGCGAAATTCAGCTTGTCGGGAACCGGCCCGGGTAACCGGGCTTGGATTTCCAGCGATTCACCATTCAGCTTCAGTTGCGCTTGAAATGCCGCCCAGCGCTGCCGGCCGCGCCAGTTTTGATAGCCGTAGATGCCCAACACCACGAGCGCGACCGTCAATCCCAGCGCCAGGCTGACGAGCGTGGCGCGCACCACGATTCGCCACAGGAAACGCCCCCAGAGGCGCGGCGCGGGCGGTTCGTAACGACTGGTGACCGTTGTCCGAAAATCATTCCGTAACCGAAGCGCCGCCCAGGATGACAGCAAGAGACAGTTTCCCAATGCGATGCCAAAGGCGATCCACATCATCAGCGGCATGAACTGGCGTTCCGGCATCCGAAAGAGATGCCATTGGTCAAAGACGTAACACAGCAGGCTGAAAAGGAGGACCGGCGGCACCAGCGCCAGCACCACCGCGACCATCGGCGCGAAGCCGGGATGCTTCATCCGCAAGCCGAGCCAGCGGCCCACCCAGCCGAGCATGAGCCAATTGGCCATCAACGCCACCAATGCGAACAGCAGCCCGCGCAAGATGAAACCGAACTGCCAGTTCAGCATTTTGCCATGCACCGGCAGCTCGAAGATGGCGCTCCAGAAAATCTGTGCGGCGGTGGTGTGGGCAGCGATCCGGCCCGCCGGCGGGTCGAGCAGCATCAAGTTGAGCACCTGCCAGATGAAATAGCCGTGGATCAAGACAGCGATCAGCGCGGGAAAGAACATCCGCCGCCCGTAAGCCAGCCACAAACCGCGCGAGATGGTCCGATAGGAGGCCGGCGTGCTGAGCAACAGTTCAAGCGCGCCGGTTTGCTTATCCTCCGCGAGGCGTTGCGAAGCCGCGGTGGCCCCGTAATAGAGCACCAGTCCATGTACTGCCAAGCCGGTCCAAAACCAGGCGAACAAATGGCCCACCAGCGGACTAATCGTTCCCGCCGGGAACTTCTTGCTGAAGTATGGTCCAGTCAAACCCACGGTAACCAAAACCAGCAGGAGCGTCAGCAGCATGAACACCGGCGCGCTGACCCGTTGCCGGCTGGCGAGCCAGAAGAACGGATTGATTCCCAGCAACCGCGCGCGCAGTGCGGTCCGCGCGGCCCGGCTGCGTTCCCGCCAGTTATGATGAAATGCGAGCCGGCGCCACCAGCGCTCAGGTTTGGGCCGGTCGCGCCAGGAGCGCGCGCTACGCCAGGCCGTGAGCGCCAGCGAGACCAACGCCAGGCCGAACACCGCCGCCAGGGAGAGCCAGTATTGTGACAGCCGCAGTCCGCGCGCGCTTTCGGCGGCGGATAGCAACGTTTGCAGCGGGCTGAACATCGCCACCTGCTGACTGCTTACGCGCGAGAAGCCGAGCCGGCGCAGCGCTTCCGCCAACGCCACGAGCCCGAGCGCCCACGCGAGCGTCATCCCGGTAGCCAGCGCGATGGCGGGAAATTGCCGCACGCAAACCGACGAGGCGCTGAAGCCCGCGGCCATCGCAAAGAACAGCGCCGCGAGCAACGCCAGCACCGTCCGCCAGAATTCGCCGAAAGTGATGCCGCCGATGAGGACGGGCAAAGCGAGGATGGGGAACAACGCCAGCAAGGAATAGAACAGCGCCAGCCCGTTGGAAAAAACCTTGCCGGCCACGATCTCGACACTGTTGAGGTTGGTGAGGAAGAGCAAACCGAGCGTGCCTTCGCGCCGTTCGCGGCTGAGGCAATCGGCCGTGCCCGCCGCGCCGACGAACAGGCAGTTCACGAAGACGACCACCGCGAAGGTATGAAACACTTGCGGCCCGGCACTGCGGTTCTCGAACAAGTCATAAACCCAGGCCAGCCAGATGAGCAAAACAAACGCGCCCAGTGCCGTGAGCCAGCGCAGGTACAACCAACGATGCCGCGCCGCGGCGCGCAATTCCCGTTCCGCTACGGAGAGCAAACGCATGGTGTCCGGCCTTCGATGCGCGCAAGGCTGGGAAATTGACAGCCCGGAAGCGAGTTTGTTTCAAAGGATAGCAGGGTTGGCAGAGCGCGCAGGTGCGACTTCGGCGAGTTCCCGCAGGACCCGGAGCGTGGACTCGGCGGTTCGCGCTCCGCTCGACATTGCGACGGCGCACGGTAGATTTCGGGCATGGCTGACATCGAAGTGCTGCCCGACCTCGAGCGCGAGGAGCAGACCGGCGCGAAGACCGGGCTGGAGCCGGGCTGGCTGGTGGTTTGCTGGAATGACCCGGTGAACCTCATGACCTACGTCACCCACGTGCTGCAACTGGTGTTCGGCTGGAACCGGCAGAAGGCCGAGTTCCACATGTTGCAGGTTCACCGGCAAGGCAAGAGCGTGTTGATCCGCACGACGATGGAAAAAGCCGAGCATTACGTCCACCAGCTCCAAAAATACACCCTGCACGCCACCCTGGAACGCGAGTCATGAAACTCCTCCGCGCCGGCAAACCTGGACTCGTCTTTCAACTCAGCGCGCGCGAGCGGCAGGTGCTTTTCGAGACAATCAGGCTCTACCCGCTCGTGCCCGCCACGCATCATCGCCTCAGCGAGTCGGGCCGCGGGCCGGCTGCCGAGGAGGACCAACGCCTGCTCGAAGAGGCGCTGGCTGAACACCGCGCGGCGAACCGGCGGCACGTGCAGGCGATGCTGGAGGAACCGCAGCGCTTTCAGGCCGTGAAGTCGAGCTTTGAACTCACGCTCGCGCCCGCCGAGGTTGAGTGGCTGCTCCAAGTGCTTAACGACGTGCGCGTGGGCAGCTGGCTAGCGCTCGGCGAACCGGAGTCTGGGCAGGAACCCGCGGTCACGGCGCAGAACGCCCGCTACCTGCTCGCGCTGGAACTCTGCGGCCTGTTCCAGTCCGTCCTGCTGGCCGCGCTGGGCGTGAGCGAATTGCCCGAGTGGCTGGGCGATTGAGGCTTGCCGCCATGCCCGTTCCGCTCGATCAGCGCCTGCGTTTCCCCGATCCGCGCACGGCGGATCACGAAGGCCTGGTCGCTTTCGGCGGCGATCTGTCGCCGGACCGGCTGCGGCTGGCGTATCGCAGCGGCATTTTTCCGTGGACGGTAAACCCAATCACCTGGTGGTCGCCGGATCCGCGTGGAATTTTTGAACTGGACCACTTCCATACCCCGCGGAGCTTCGCGAAGTTTTTGCGCACGCCACCGTTTGCCATCACGCGCGACCGGGCCTTCCGGCAAGTGATGGAAGGGTGCGCGGCACCGGCGCCGGGGCGCGGACGGACCTGGGTCACACCCGAATTCATTGCGGCCTACACGCGGCTGCACGAATCGGGCGACGCCCACAGCGTCGAGTGCTGGCAGGGCGGCGAACTGGCCGGCGGCATCTACGGCGTAAGCTTGGGCGGGTTCTTCGCCGGCGAATCCATGTTCCACCGCGCGACGAACGCCTCCAAGGTGGCCCTCCATCATCTGGTGGAACATTTGCGGGCGCGCGGCTTTGCGCTGTTCGACATCCAGATGATTACGCCGGCCACGCGGCAGCTTGGCGCGGTGGAGATTTCGCGGGACGAATATCTGCGGCGGCTGCGGGTGGCAGTGGAGTTGCGGTGCGCGTTTGGCTGAGTCGCACGAACTTGCCCGGAAAATCGGCGACGACTAACGTCCGCAACAGCAACCTGAATGAAACCACGCGTAAAAATCTGCTGCATCAGCAGCGTGGCTGAAGCCGCGCTGGCGGTCCGCCATGGCGCGGCGGCGGTCGGACTTGTCTCCGCCATGCCCAGCGGGCCAGGCGTGATCACCGAGGAAACGATTGCGGAAATCGCGGCCACCATTCCGCCGGGCGTTGCCGGTTTCCTTCTGACAAGCCGCCGGGACGCGGACTCCATCATTGCGCAGCAGCGCCGCTGCCGCGTAAATACGCTTCAGCTTTGTGATTCCGTCGAGCCGGCATGTCACGCGAAACTACGCGCGGCTTTGCCTGGGGTTGCGCTGGTGCAGGTGATCCATGTCACCGGCCCGGAATCGGTGGACGAAGCCTTGGCCGCAGCGACCGGCGTGAACGCGCTGCTGCTCAATTCCGGCAATCAAAAGCTCGCGGTGAAGGAACTCGGCGGCACGGGCCGCACCCATGATTGGGGTCTCAGCCGGCGCATCGTCGAGACGGTGCGGATTCCGGTGTATCTCGCCGGCGGGCTGAATCCGGACAATGTCGCCGCCGCGATCCGGGAGGTGCGGCCGTTCGGGCTGGATGTTTGCAGCGGGCTGAGAACGGGAGGACGCCTGGACGAGGACAAGGTGAAACGGTTCTTCGCGAGCATCGTGGCGACTGTCGGCGATCCGTAAGGCCTACGGTTTGGCTTTCGCCTCCGGGTGTTTCTTCTGGAATTTTTCGAGCTTGGGTTTGATCACCATCTGACAATAACCCTGCTGCGGGTTGTTACGGTAATAGTCCTGATGGTAGCCCTCGGCCGGGTAGAATTTTTGCAGCGGCACAATCTCGGTGACGATGGGC
>WBZT01000309.1_pt1 | contig 41540 bp, 50 predicted proteins | sample 5204241 | NCBI WGS metagenome assembly WBZT01 (sample SAMN12344358, study PRJNA552823) | activated sludge metagenome | biome: Activated sludge suspended growth; feature: Nitrification reactor; material: Wastewater; isolation source: activated sludge from nitrification reactor of wastewater... | reverse complement strand
GCCGGACAAATGACCGGCGATGACGTCGTCGCGACGGCGCGCGGCTGGCTCGGCGTCCCTTTCCTTCACCAAGGTCGCTCGCGCTCGGGCGTCGATTGTGCCGGGCTCGTGATTTGCGTCGGGCGGGAACTCGGGGAGCTTGCCCCGGACTTCGACGTCAACGGCTACCGCCGCTCGCCGGACGGGTCGATGCTTCGGGAGTGCGACGCGCGGCTCGTCGCCATCTCCGCGCCGGAGCCCGGAGCAGTCGCCATGATGAGGTTTTCGGAGGAGCCTCAGCACCTCGCATTCGTCGTCCCCTATCGGCACGGCGGGTTCGCCATTCTCCACGCGCTTCAGAAGTCCGGCCGCGTCGTTGAACATAGACTCGACCCCTTGTGGCGGGGGAGAATCGTGAGACTTTTCCGCTTCCCAGGAGTCGACTGATGGCACAACTTGTTCTCGGCGCGGTCGGCGCGGTCGTCGGCTTCTACATTGGCGGCCCGACCGGCGCGCAGATCGGCTTCGCCCTCGGCTCCGCGGCCGGCTCCACGCTTGGGCCAGCGACCAAGGTCCAGGGGCCGCGCCTTTCCGACCTCAAGAGCCCGCAGGCCAACTACGGCTCCGTCATCCCTTACGTCGAAGGGACGGTGCGAACGGCGGGCGTATGGGCGTGGAACTCGGACAAGCGAGAGACCGCGACCACCACCGAGCAGGGCGGCAAAGGCGGACCCTCGACCGAGACGACGACGTACTCGTACGACATGGATGCGCTCATCATCCTCGCCGACAACGAGATGGCGGGGATTCGTCGCGTGTGGGCGAACGGGAAGTTGGTCTGGTCTCTTGCCGACACGGCCAGCGACGCGACCGTCGCTGCTTCTGGCTCGACGGAGGCGTGGTCTTCGATCACCTTCTACCGCGGCGACGCTTCGCAACTTCCGGACCCGACCTATGAGGCTGCGGTCGGGGTCGGGAATGCGCCGGCGTACCGCGGGCGCGCGTACGTGATGATCCAGGGGCTGAACCTTGGGGGCTCGGGCCAGGTTCCCATGCTGTCCTTCGAGGTCTTCTCCTCTGGATTTGCTGGAGGGAGCGGTTTGTCGGAGTCATTCGCCGACGGGACGCTCGATGCCTACACGGCCGTCAATGGTACCAAGGCAAGCTTTGCCGTAGTGACCGGGGGTCTCTACGGGAACGAGGTCTACTCCGGGCCGGGCACGGCCCTTCAGACGCAGACCATATCGCGCATCCTGCCGTCGGCCTTCTCTGCCCGTTACTTCGAGTTTGTGGTCTGCGTCACCGAATCGAAGAGCGACGACGCGACCTTGATCTACTTCAAGGACTCGCAGACAAACACAATCAACTTCAACTTCCTCCCGTATCGAGAGGGGTTCTACGACTCGGCTCGCCGGCCGCACGTCTCTTTTGGCGGGATCGGGCTGCAGGCTATCGGTACGGTCGCCTTCACTATTGGCACCTACTACCGGGTCGTCATCCTGTCAGACGAGGTCGCGGGGCAGGTGACCTGCACCATCACAGAAGCGGCGACCGGCACTGCGTTTGCGACGAAGGTGCTCTCGAACACCGCGCCTGAGTGGACCATCGACGAGATTCGGTTTGAGATCGACAACAATGCCAACACAAGCCGCACCAAGTACGCAGATATCACCGTAGGCGGTTCCCGTGCTCAGGTCGTCGCTGAAAGCCTCGACGACGTCGTCACGCGCCAGTGCGCTCGGGCCGGCATCGGTCCGTCTCAGATCGACGTCTCCGACCTCTCCTCCGTCACGGTCCGCGGCTTCGCGGTCTCGCAGGTGACGCCTGTGCGGACGGTAATCGAGATGCTCGGGTTGGCGTACCAGTTCGATGCCTTCGAGAGCGACGGCAAGATCAAGTTTCGTCGTCGTGGCATCTCTTCTGTCGCGACGATCGACTACGAAGACCTCGGGGCCAGCGACTCCGACGTCGTCGAGCCGCTCCCGTTCACGCGAGCGAGCGACTTGGAACTCCCGTCAGAGATCGTCGTTAAGTACGCCAACGCCCTCAACGACCTTCAAGACGCGGCGGAGTCGGTCGACCGGATGCTCTCGACGATGCGGTCGACAGAGGTGACGGAGTTGGCGATGGTGCTCTCGCCGCAGGAAGCCCGCCGCGTCGCCGAGATTCGTGCCAACGACATCGTCAACTCCGTCGTTCGCGTCGAGGGGTTGTCGCTGCTGCGGAACTACGCGCGGCTGGAGCCGTGCGACCCGATCACCGTCGTTGACGAGGACGGCTCGACGTATCGCCTCCGCGTCCTCCGCATCCAGGATGGCGTCGTCCGCAAGATCGACGCCGCCGTCGACGACGCCTCCGTCTCGACCGGGGTCTCCGTCTCAGACGAGGCATACGTCGACAGCACGACCGTCGCCGCAAAGACCGGCACGATCCTCTCCCTCCTCGACATCCCCATCCTTCGCGATTCCGACGACGACATCGGCCACTACGCCGCCGTCGCCAAGGCGAGCAACGAGGGCACTTGGCCTGGGGCGGCGCTCTTCCGCGGCCAGAACGACGCTGGGTACGAGTCCGTCGCCACCTTCACCAACCGCACCTACATCGGCACCGTCTCCGGAGCCCTTGGCGACTTCTCTCCGGGGTCCACCGTCTTCGACGAGGTCAACACGCTCTCCGTCGTCGGCTTCGGGACGTTGGAAAGTTACACCCGCGACCAAATCCTCGACGGAACGGCTCGGCCGCTCCTCGTCGGGGCGGAGGTCTTGTACTACCGGGACGCCGTCGTGGGCGTTGCCGGGACTTACACGATCTCCGGGCTCCTCCGGGGCCAGCGCGGGACGGAGTGGGCGATCTCGGGCCATTCTGCGAGCGAGACGGCGGTCCAACTGAAGGAGGCGGGGCTCCGTCGCGTCGAGCAGACGACCGGCCAAGTCGGCGTCTCGCTCGACTACAAGGCGGCGACCAACGGCTCCGCGGTCGACACGATCACCCCGACCGCCTTCACCAACACCTCCATCGGCAAGCGCCCCTTCTCCCCGGTCGACCTCCGGGCGTCGCGGGACTCGTTGAGCGGGCTCACGCTCACGTGGAAGCGCCGGACGCGGCTGGCGACGCGCTTCGTCGGTGCGAGCGGCATCTCAGTTCCTCTCGGCGAGACGAGCGAGGCGTACGAGGTCGACATCATGTCCGGCTCGACCGTCAAGCGCACCATCTCCACGACCTCCGCGACGGCGACGTACACCTCCTCTCAGCAGCAAGCCGACTTCGGCTCGGTCCAGACTTCGGTCTCGGTCCGCATCTACCAGGTCTCGTCGATCTACGGGCGCGGGAAGCCGTTGGAAGCAACGGTGACGACGGGCGGCTTTGTCGCGGCGGCGTACGAGTCGCTGATCTCTCTCGCGGGCACGTTCACCACCGGCATCACCCTCACCGTCAACGTCGGCGAGGAGACGATCGGCTCGCACACCGTCGTCGGCGGAGACACCGATCTCCGCGGGGTCGCGACGGCGCTCGCCGCCGCGATCAACGCGCATCCCGACTACGACGCCTTCGCCGTCGGCGCCAACGTCGAGATCGACGGCCCCGCAGGGATCGCCTACGAGTTGACGGTCGTCGCCTCCGGCACCTCGACCATCTCCTCCTCCACGCTCCAGGCCGCGGTCACCGCCGGGAGCGGCTCCGCCTACGTCGCCAACGTCTACGTCTCGCAACTCATCACCGGCGTCACCGAGCCGGTCCCGAGCGGCACGACCTTCACCGTCATCTACCAGCGCCCGATCTACACGACCGTCGGCTCGATCTCGTTCACGACCTCCGGCTCCTCGACGCGCGAGGACGTTCTCCGCGGGCTCGCCGATCAGGCCTCGATCAAGCCCGGTGGCGCGCTGTACGAACTCGGCTACCGCTTCCAGGTGTCTGTCGGAGCGTTCGGCTACTTCGGCGTCATCTTCGGCCCCTTCGGCGCGGCGGACGTTTACATCGGCCAATCGGCAACCGGCGGTTTCGGCCTCACCGTCAGCGTCACCAACCCCGGCTCCGCTCCGATCCCGGCCGATCTCCCCCAGATCAGCAAGGTCACGATCGGCGGCACGCCCGTCGTCGGCGAGGTCTTCCGCGTCTTCATCCCAATCTTCGCCCCGACCCCCTTCGAGTTCACCGCCGCGACGGCGAGCGCCTCCGACGTGGCGACCGGCCTCGCCGCGCTCATCGACGCGGACGCCGACTTCACCGCCACGGCGTCCGGCGCGGAGATCACCATCACCTCCGCCGCGACCGGCTTCGGGGCGGCATTCAACATCACCACCTCGATCGACCGCGCCATCACGGACTTCGAGCTGTACCAGTACAACGGCGGGAGTTTCGCGCGCCAGTTCCGCGGCGACTCTCCGATGCTCTTCGCGGCGAGCGGCGGCAACTGGTTCGCCTACACCGACCGCTACATGTCGTCGTCCCCGGGCGGCGGCGGCGGCGACTATCGGCCGATCCGGATGTGGAAGGCGTCGAGCCGCTCCGGCCCCTTCGCGGTCGACTCGATCTCGATCAACGAGACCGTCGCGCCGGGAAGCGCCCCGCTGATGCTCCCGTCGTTCGGCCGCATCGCGCAGACCTCGACATATTGCCTGCGCTTCGACGGCGCGGACACTTCGCCGTGGAACTTCGCCCGCGTGCGCTTCGACGGGAGCGAAGACCCGGCGGTCATCGAGAGCGATCTCGGGCCGACGGCAAAGCCGATCTCGATGGTCTCGGACGGGTCGCGCATCGTCCTCCTCGCCGCGGACCTTCACGCGTACTCGACGACGGACGGCGAGACGTGGACCGACCTCGGCGCATTTTCCGGGGCCGGCTTCCCGATCACGCCCGCGTTCAACAACACGCAACTGCTCAAGATCGGCTCCCGCTGGTGGCTCATCATCCAGAACTCCGGCGGCTTCAGCGGCGAGGTCAACTCCAACATCCTCTTCTACAACGACTCCGCCGACCCGGTCGGGGCGTGGACGACCGCCGGCCAGCCGTCCTACACACGCGCTCCGGCGCTGAACGTGCACGAGGAGATGGTCGAGGCGGGCGGCGACCTCCATCTCTTCGTCAACACCGCCGCCGACGTCCTCGTCTTCGTTTCCTCGGACAACGGCGCCACGTGGAGTCAGGAGGCGACCCTCTCCTCGACCAACGTCTCGTTCATCCAGCTGACCACTGGCTCGCCGGCCTATCTCCGCGTCCACAACACGACTTTCCACGAGAAGGAGGTTGGGACGACGACTTGGACGAGCATGGGCGCGAATGGACTGAACAGCCCCTTCTACGCCGTTACGGTCGACGGCGCGACGGCGGTCGCCGATAATCGCAACGGTCCCTTCGAGATCGGCAATTATGCCGTCATGGTCGAGACCGACGGATACTTTGGTGCCGCCGCGACCGGCTTCTAACGGAGAACATCGATGCAGACCCTCACCTCTTCCCAAGTCTCTCCGGAAGTCCCGATCAACGAGAACTTCGAGACCCTTCAGCACCAGCAGGTCTACGGCAAGAAGCAGACGACGACGACCGGGCTCACGTGGGGCTACTACGGCGGGCGATGGAGCGGGCACGCGGTCTCCGACGGAACCCTCGCGCTCACCGGCTCGGCGACAAACTACATCGTCGTCCTTCGCTCGTCCGGCGCGATCTCGGTCTCGACGACGGCGACGAACTGGAACGACGCGACGAACTATGCGCGCGTCTACAAGATTGCGGCCGGCGCATCTTCGGTCACGACGGTCGAAGACCATCGGGTCGGCGACAACGGCGTCCATGGCGGCGGCGGCGGCGGCGGCGGCGGCGGCGGCGGCGGCTCGACGACCGGCCGGCACTCAATACCGATCATGGCCGCGGGGATGTCGCCGTCGGCTTCGGGCGGCTGCGCGGCGCTCGCGACGACCGCCTCCGCAGCAAACCAACCCGACCTCGTAACCCTTGACTTCGACGCAACGACGGAGGAGTACGCGCAGTTTGCGATCCCGATGCCGAAGAAGTGGGACGAAGGAACGATCACGGCCAAGTTCATCTGGTCGCATGCAGCGACGGCTACAAACTTTGGCGTCGTGTGGGGGATTCAGGCAGTCGCTGTCTCGAACGACGACCCGATCGCCGTGGCTTATGGAACGGCCCAGACCGCGGTGGACACCGGCGGAACGACGAACGACCTCTACGTCTCGCCGGAGACCTCCGCCATCACCGTCGCAGGCACGCCGGCCGCGGAGGATGTCGTCTTCTTCCGGGTCTCCCGAAAAGCGGCGGACGGCTCGGACACCCTCGCGATCGACGCGCGGCTCCACAGCGTCGTCCTCTACATCACCACCGCCGCGGACACCGACGCATGATTCCCTTCCCGCTCCAACACGGCGGTCTTGGCCGCATGCGTCGCCCGGTCGCCGCTCCCGCCGGCTCGGAGGACACCTTCTACGACGCCGTCTCGCTGCTCGTTGACGGGACGCAAGGGGCGCTCGTCGACCTCTCGAAGTACGCCCGGACGATCACGAATGCCGGCGGAGTCACCATCACCGGCTCGGGCGGCACCGGCTATCTCGACTTCACCAACGCTTCTAACGGCTATTTGACCGTTGCCGAAACCGCGGACTTTGGCTTTGGCCTGGGGGACTACACCCTCGAAGTGGATGTCTACCGGGACACGGACACGGCCGAGGATGACATCTTCGAGTTCCGAAAAGCCGCAGACTCGACCCCGCGCAACCTGATCTTCTACATCTCATATTCCGAAGACTGCATCGGCACTTACGACAGCTATACGGTTCGGGGCAACACCGGGTCGACGATTCTCGGAGGCTCAGGGTGGAAGAGAGTGGCGTGGGCCCGTCGAAACGGGACGACGTACGGCTTCATCGACGGCGTCCTCCAGTGGAGCTACACGACGGCCCAGACATTCCTCTCGACCAGGCCGCTCGTGATCGGGGCCAACTTTTCGTTTGGCGGGCTGTTCGATGGACGGATGCGAAACCTCCGGATCACCCGAGGTGTGGGCCGGTGGATCGCGAACTACACGCCGTCGGCCTTCAACACTTCGGCCCCGGCAAAGGTTCGATGGGACGACACAAGCACTTATGCTTCATCTCCTCTCGTCCTCTCTAACTCTAATCAGCGAGTCTCGCTCACCTCGTCTGATTCCTCGATCGCCAAGACAGTCCGAGGGACGAAGCCGAAGTGGGCCGGTAAGTGGTACTTCGAGATTTACGTCAACACGATCGTCTCCGGAACGACTACGACCTCTGGCGCAGGGGTCGCCTCAGAAGACCTGCCATGGACGACCGCCGGCCTTGCGACCTCGACCGGGACGACGAACACCCGAGTGGCCCTGTGGCCTGACTCGACGGGGTCAACCGGACGCATCTACAAGGGGTCGTCCTTCGTCACTGGCACCGGCATCGCCGAGATGGACGCCGGCCGGGTACTCCAATTCGCAGTCGACTTAGACAACCGGGAGATTTGGGTCGGAGTCGATGGGACTTGGCACAATTCTGGAGACCCGGCCAGCCGCACGAATCCGACTGCCAGCGGGGCCGAAGTCCCGGCGGGGAAGGCCTGGTATCCGGCCTGCTCTCCGTGGGCCGGGGCGTGTTCGTTTGACCTATACTCAGGGGCGACCGAGTGCGCCTATTCTCCGCCGAGCGGCTTCTCGTACTGGTAGAATCCCCGGATGGACAACCCGCAGCAGCACCAAATGCCCGACCGTCGCGACAACTCCCGCCCTCCGATCGCCGCCGAGATTCGCGCGTGGATCGGGGTTGGCGTCGTCCTCGCGGTCCAGATCGTCGGAGGAGTGTGGTGGGCGGCGACGTTGTCCGCCCAGAACTCCGGCATGAAAGACATCTTGACGGAAGTGAGGCAAGAGATGAAGGGCTACTCCCTGAAAGTCGACGTTGATCGGCGCTTCGACGACCAGACCAAAATCCTCCTCGACCACGAAGCGCGGCTGCGCGCGGGCGAGGCGGCGAGGAGCGAGCGATGATCGCGGAGTCGCTGCTCGGCGGGCTGCTCGGCGGGGTCTTCCGTTTGGTGCCGGAGGTGATGAAGCTCCTCGACCGGAAGAGCGAGCGCGACCACGAACACCGCATGCTCATGGTCGAGGTCACGATCGCCGAAAAGAAGATCGAGGCGGGGCTCCGCGAGGGCGACCAACGGCTCCAAGCCGAGGAGCTTCACGCGATGGCGGAGGCGCTCCGCGAACAAGGCGAGACCGCCCGCGCGGCCGGTCCCTTCGTCGCGGCAATCTCCGCCCTCGTCCGGCCGCTCGTGACGTACTGGTTTGTGCTCGTTTACTCTGCGCACAAGCTCGCCGCCGCGCTCCTCGCCTACGAGCGGGACGGCGACTGGCGCGAGATCGTCCTCAACTCCTGGGGCGAGCAGGACTGGACGATCTTGTCGATGGTCCTGACGTTCTGGTTCGTCGGTCGAGTCTGGGAGCGGGCGGATGCGTCGCGCCACTGAACTCGCCGGCCCGCTGATCAAGCGCTGGGAGGGGCTCCACAAGAAGATCGGCGCGAAGGTCGCGCCGTACCTCTGCCCGGCGAACGTGTGGACGATCGGATGGGGCTCGACGAAGTACCCGGACGGGCGCGCGGTGACGAAGGACGACCCGCCGCTCTCGCCGGAGACCTGTGACCGCATCTTCGACGCCGACCTCCCGCGGTACATGGCGCAGACGCTGAAGGCGTCGCCCGTCCTCGCGGCGCACGAGGAGAAGCTCGCAGCGGTGACGAGCTTCGTCTACAACCTCGGCGCGGGGCGCTACCGGGCGTCGACTCTCCGAAGGCGCGTAGACGCCCAGGATTGGGGCGCCGCGGCCCAGGAGTTCTCGAAGTGGACCCGAGGGGGCGGGCGAGTCCTTCCTGGGCTCGTAGCCCGCCGCGCACAGGAGCGCGCCCTCTTCGAGCGCGGACGCTAGCGACGGCGGAGAGGCGCGAGCCTCGCCATCACCTCATCGAACTCCGTCGGCAACAACGTCGGCAGCGCCGGGAGTTCGTCGAGCGGCATCGGCTCCGTCTCTTCGTCGATGACGCCGAAGTGCTCGAAGAGTGCGCGGTGCGCCTCCTTCTCCGGAAGCTCGACGGCGTCGCCGACGGGGAGGAGCGAGACGACGCGGCTCACGACGCGAACCTCGCCCACAGTTCGGGCATCGCGAACATCGACAGCAGCACGGCGATCGACGCCGCCCAGTACGCCGCCTCGACGACGCGGCGGAGGAACGACCGCCCGGGGCTCGTGTACGGGCCGGAGATGACGCCCGGGTCGCGGAGCGGGTTGTCGCGGCGGGCGCGAGGGAAGGTCGTGAAGCAATTGTCGGCGAACTTCTTCATGGTCAGATTCTCCGTTACGTGGTTCGGAAGGAAAAGGACACCCGACCCTACATCCGGGGTCGGGAAGTGGGCGGGATCGCCCACGAAAAGGCGTCAGCCGCCGAGATCGCCCACACGGCGCGGACGACGCCGGGGAGGTAGGTGCCGCAGGTGAAAGCGCCCGAAGGGTGCTCGCCCCAGTTGACGGCGAGGAGCGGGGTGCCGAGCGGGAGCCCCGGCTCGCCCTCGAAGCCGGCGAGCTTCGCGTCCCACTCGTCGGCGGCGTGGATGCGGATAGCGAGGGTGCCGCCGTGATGCGGGACGCGGGCGAGGAGCCCGCCCTCGACCTCGGGGTCGGCGGCGAAGACGATCTGGTCGGCGAGGTACCAGCGGACCTCGGTGCGGAGCGCCTCGACGACGGAGGCGGCGAAGAGAGCGACGGATTGCGGAGCGGTCATGGTTCCGGGGCTCCTTAGCGGGCGTTGCGGAAGGCGAGGAGGTCGATGTCTTCGAGGAGGAGAGTCATTTCAAGTTCCTTTCTGATCGGGAGACCCGAGTCTGATCCAGAAGTGACTGGGGCGGACCGGGGTAAACCCTGATCCGCCCCAGATTCTGCTCAGAAAGTCGTCAGAAGCGACCGCCGCCGCCCGCCTCCGCCGCGCCTTCCTCGGTGTCCTCGTACTTCGCCTGGACCGAGCCGGCGCGGACGAGGGCGTTGAACTCGCGGCCAGCCTTGTACCAGTCGGAGTCCGGCCGGAGGAGTTCGCCCTCGGTCTCGAAGCGGACGCCGTACCACGAGCCCTTGTCGTTGGACTCGGGGACGGTGGTGATGCGGACGGTGGACGCCCAGGTCGGCGCGGGCAACATCCCGGCCGGCGTCCGGACCTTCCGCGAGGAGAGGATCGACGCGAGCATCTTCGACTTCTTGATCTGCGTCGAGGTCAGCGACAGGAGCGCCGTGACCCACTCGCCGGTCTCGGCGTCGACGATGAGCCCGTAGTGGTTCCGGGTGTCGGAGACCCGGTCGCACTTCTTCTCGTTGATCGAGCCGTCGGGGAGCGGCACGTAGAGCCGGCCGTCCAACTCCTTGATCTCGCCCTTATCGCGCATGATGGCGACTTGGTCCGCGGTGAGTTCGCCCTTGAACCCGCCGCCCTCGCCGCCGCGCGGCCCCCAGCGGAGGAACACGCGCCGGTACGCGCACGGCACGAACAGCACGCCCGTCTTCCCGGGGTACATCCGGCCGGTCACGTTCTCGAACAACATCCCCGCCCGCGCCCCTTCGATCGCGACGCCGCTCGCCTCGTCGACCTGCGGCGAGCCTTTCTGCAGCACGCCGAGGAACGGGATTGCGAACGAGTCCGCGGTCGCGCCTTCGAGACCCGCCCCGGCGTCCGCGCCGTAGTCGACGACGGTGCTCAGGTCGGTCTTCGGCTTCTCGACAACGGCGGTCGAGGTCTCTTCAGTCTTCTTCGCTTTCGTAGCCATCAAGGCACTCCTTCAGTTCGGTCCGCCTTCGAGCCGGCGGCGGACCACGGCCGGTGTTTACTTCGCCTTCGCCTTCTTCGGCTTCGCGACGCGAGGGGGCTTGACCTTCGCTTTGTTGAACGGGTGGATGCCGAAGAGGTCGAAGGGGATCGCGACGCCCGCCGCCAGCTGCTCCTTCACGAAGCTCTTGAGCGTCGAGGGGTGGACCTTCTCGGCGACGGAGACCTCGCGGTCCAACTCCTCCGCGATCGAGACCGCGGCGGCGGCGGCTTCCTCGCTCTCGTCGGCGGCGAACTCGACCGCGAGCGCGGTCTTGATGAGCCCGCCGAAGTCGTGGGCGCGGAGCCACGCGTGTGCCGCGGCGCGGCGCTCTTCGGTGATCGCGCAGGAGACCTCCTCGGAGACGACGACCTCGGTGCCGTCTTCGAGCTTCAACTCCGTGAGCCCGACCTCGCGCATGAGTTCGGGGAGGTCTTCCTGCTCGGTGCGCTGGAAGTTCGCCTTGAGGCGGGCGAGTTCGTCTTCCGCCTTCGCGACGGCGGCGGCCTGCTCGACCATCAACTCGACGAGCGCGGCGACCCGGTGAAGGGAGTCACTCATATCTTCATCTCCACAGCGAGGTAGTCGCGGGTGTAGCGGTCCCACTTGAGGACGCGGAGGACGCCGCCCGTCACTCGCGAAGCGAGCGCGGCGGCGGCAGCGATCAGCGACGGATCGCCGACGGCGAGGAGCGAGTCCTCCGCCGTCATCGTCGCCATCTTCTCCCGCATCGCCGCGACGCACGGCGCGGGGCCGGCTTTCGAGGCGTCCGGCGGGAGCATGATGACGATCTCGCCGTGCCTCTCGGCGGCGTGGATGTCGACGGAGGGAACCCAGGTGCGGAGGTCGCGATCGAATCGCGACGGCACCATGGGGACGAACACGCGGGGCTTCATTTGAAAGTTCCTTTCTACGCTTGGGAGACCGAATTCTCGGCGATCTTTCCGCGGAGGTCGAGGACACGGTCGCCGAGGATCGCCGCCGCGACCGACTGCTTGCGCTGGAGGGCGCGGGCGATCGGCTCGTCGATCGTGGCGGTGGCGACGATGTCGGTGTAGATGACGTTGCGGCGGGTGCCGATCCGGTGGGCGCGGTCTTCGCTCTGGAGACGGGTCTCCAGGTTGAAGTCATTCGAGTAGTAGACGACGTTCTCCGCCGCCGTCAGCGTCAGCCCGATCCCGCCCGACTGCGGCTGGCCGACGAAGGCGCGAGCGGTTCCGCGCTGGAACGAGTCGACGGCGACCTCGCGGTCCTTCGTCGAGACCCCGCCGTGGTACTCGACGGTCTCGACGCCGTTCTCGCGGAGCAGCGCTGCGATCTGGCGAAGCTCCTCGCGGAAGCGGCCCCACACGATGAACTTCCCGTCGATGTCTTCGACCACTTCGAGCAAGGCGTCCATCCGCGGGTTGTCGCCGTTGGCGATGAGGAGGGGCTCGCGCTCGATGTTGACGTGCCCGCTCGTCACCTGCTGGAGCTTCACCAGCGCCCCGAGCGCCGTCACGACCTCGATCGAGCCGTCGTCGAGTTCGACCCGGAGGTCGTCCTCCAGCGTCTGGTAGACGGCGCGTTGCTTCGGCGTGAGGTCGAAGAAGACCTGCTTGTAAATCTTCTCGGGGAGGTCGAGGCAGTCGCGCTTGAGCACGCGATAAGAGTGCGGCTGGAGGAGGCGCTGGAGCTTGTCGAGGTTGCGGTAGCGGGGCGAGCCGTCGGGGTTGCGGGCGACGATCTGCGCCCGCGCGGCTTTCGGGTTCCGCTCCGCCAGCCGCAGGATCATCGGGTGGTCCGCCGGTACCACGTCCGCGAACTCGGAGACGAAGGCGCGGTAGCTCGACGTTCCGAGGAGACCGTGCTCCAGGAACTCCATCTGCGAGAAGGCGTCGAGCGGGGCGTTGGTGATCGGGGTGCCGGTGGCGATGCGGGCGACGCGGGCGAGCCGGCGCAGCTGCATCACGCGCTTCGTCCGCAGGGAGTCGGGATTCTTGACGCGGCTGGACTCGTCGAGCGCGAGCAGCGCCCGCGTCGCCCGGAGGAAGCGCGAGGCGAACTCGAAGCCGTCCTTGGTCGCGAGAGCGTCGTAGTTCATCGCCAACACCCGCAACGGCGCGACCTCGCCCGCCGCCCGCGGCCGGAGGAGTTCGTCGAGCTTCGCGCGCTCCTTCTTCCCCATCCCGCTCCGCCACGCCCCGACGACGTTCGGGACTTCGAGGTGCTCTGGAATCTCGCGGCGGGTCCAGTTCGTGTGGACGCCCTTCGGCGCGAGCACCAGCACGGCGTCGATCGTCCCCGCGCCATAGAGCCGCTCCGCGTCCGCGAGCAACGTCCAGGTCTTCCCCGTCCCCTGCTCCATGAAGAGGGCGTAGAAGTCCCGCCCGTTCATCCGGCGCAACGCCTCGATCTGTTGGCTCATGCCTTTGGTTTTCATGCTTGTCCTCGGAGAATGCGATTGATGAGAAGCCAGTCGGACGCGAGCGCGCGGCGGCGGACCTCGACGAACGGCCAGGAGTTGATCTCGTCGGCGTGGACGCCGGAGACGAGGTGCTGCTCGGCGGCGGGACCGACCCCGACCCCGATCAGGACGAAGCCCCGCCCGCCGTGCGAGGTCCACTGGATCATGAAGTTGCGCTGCTCGGCGGTGAGACCGTCGCGGCCGAGGAGCGGGGTGGTGGCGCGCTTCGGGGGCGTCTCCACCGCCTTCAACTCCACCTTCGAGACGACCCCGCCCACCGCGATCGTCTCCACGTCCGGGTCGCCGACCCCGACGAGGTTCTCGACCCGATTCAGCAGCATCCCGAGCCGCGCGGAGTTCCGGCGGAAGCGGTCCCACAGGCGTTGTTCGGGGAGCCTCATTTGAGAATCTCCGGGCGGGTGAGGCAGCGGACTCGCTGGACGAGCATCATGTTGAACTCCTTGAGCCATCGACCGCGGAGCAGGAGCCAGTCCTCCTCGTCGACGGCCGAGTCCGCGATCTTCGAGCCGATCTCGTCCCAGAGGCGCTCGTTGATGCGGGCGATGACGGGCTTGGAGACGGAGTCGTCGACGACCATCACGTCGAGGAACAGAGTCTGCCCCGTCGCCATCTCGCCTCCGCGGCGGCGGCGGACGAGGATGGACTCGTTGCGATCGCGGCGCACACGCTTCTTGATCAGTCCGATCGCGACGCACGAGCCGCGCCGGCTCTCGCTCTGGTCGGGGAGGGTCGCGAACTCGCCGACCTCGCCGTCCACGTTGTAGCTCTCGGGGTCGTCGTAGATGTGGCCCCACAACGTGTGCGCCGGCCGGAGGTCCGCGAACTTCACCGGCATCGCCGCGATCTTCGCCCGCGTCTTCGCGTCGAGCGTTCCCGCGGCGCGGGCGGCTGCGTACTTGGCGGCGTGGATCGGGCCGATGCCGCGGATGTTCTGGAACCCGCCGAGGAGGTCGCCGTCCTTGACGGACCAAGTGATCTCGGACCGCTCGATGTCGAAGGGGACGTAGCGGACTCCTTCCGCGACCATCTCCCGCAAGACCTCCATCGCCTGCTCGTCGTCCTTCGCCCCGCGCAGGCACGCCGCCGCGTATTCGAGCGGGTGGTGCCGCTTCAGGTAGGCGCACCAGTAGCTGATGATGCCGTAGGAGACGGTGTGCGAAGCGTTCATGCCCCACGCGCCGAAGGTGTTGATCTCGTTCCAGATCGTCTCCGCGTCCTCCTTCCCCACTCCGATCGTCGCGGCCCCGGCGACGAACTCCGCCCCGCGGCGGTCGAAGTACTCCTTGCCCTTCCGGCCGGACATGGACTTGCGAATCTCCGAGACGACCTCCCAGCTGAAGCGCCCGATCTCGAAGGAGATGCGCATGACCTGCTCTTGGTAGAGGATCACGCCCATGGTCGGCCCGAGGTACGGCTCCATCGACGGGTGGCGGAACGTCACCGGCTCCCGGCCGGCGGCGCGGGCGATGTAGTGATGGGAAGCTCCGCCGCCGAGCGGGCCGGGACGGGCGAGCGCCGTCACGTGGTCGATCTTGCGGAAGGAGTCGATGTGGACGGCGGCGGAGACCCCGCGCTGCGTCGCGCCCTCGAATTGGAAGATGCCGGAGTACTTCTTCTGGTTGAAGATCGAGAAGACCTCGGGGTCGTTGAGCGGGAGGGCGTAGAGTTGGTCCGCGGTGACGACGCCCGAGTCCTCGATCACGCCCAGCGTCCGGAGCCCCAAGGCGTCGATCTTCAGCAGCCCGAGGTCTTCGGCGGCGGGCTTGTCGATCTGGGCGATGCCCTCCGAGTCGACGGTCGCGTAGTCGGAGATCGGGTCGTTGCAGACGATGACCCCGGCGGCGTGGATGCCGGTGTGCCAGGCGTGGTTCTCGACCTCCGTCATCACCTTCGCCGCGGGGTGCTTCGCCGCGAAGGCGCGGCCCGGAGCCGTCCCCGTCATCGTGTCTTCGAGCCCCTTGCCGTAGCGGGAGTCGCCCGACGAGTACTCGACCAGGACGTTCATCAGGTCGAAGGTGTCGGAGGAGGGGATGCCGAGGCGCTTGCCGACTTCGTGGATGGCGCTCTTGGGCTTGAGGGTCGAGACGTTGCCGAGCCGCGCGACCTTTTCCCGGCCGTACTTCTTCGCGAGGTACACGAAGACCTTCTCGCGCTTGGTGTCGCTGAAGTCGATGTCGATGTCGGGGAGGTCGTGGCGGGTGACGTCGATGAACCGCTCGAAGAGGAGGTTGTGGACGAGGGGGTCGACCTCGGTGATGCGGAGGACGTAGCACACGAGCGAGCCCGCGGACGAGCCCCGCGCCGGACCCACCAGCATCTTCGTCTTCGCCCACCGCACGAGGTCCGAGACGACGAGGAAGTAGGACTCAAACCTCTTCGACTCGATCATCTTCAACTCTCGCTCGACCCGCTCCGCGTACTCCGCGGTCCACTCGCCGATGTGCCCGGCCTTGAGGCGGAACTCGATGCCCTTCTTGACCTCGCGGCGGAGGTCGCCCTTGACGGAGATGAGCGGGGCGGTCTCCAGCTTCCTCGCCGCGAGCGCGGCGGCGGCGTGAGTCCCGGCGATGGCGAGGTCGAAGGCGTCGTGGCCGATCGTGCCGACGAGCGCCTCCGCGAGTTCGTCGACGGAGAGGAGGTGCTGAGGGGTGACCGCCTCGCGCCCTCCGATGGCCAGGAAGGCGGACTTGTCGCGCGGGTGGGGGTAGGAGTTGTCGGAGGTGAGGACGAGGGGCTTGCCGGTGGAGTCGGCGAGGCGGACGGCGGCGAGCGCCGAGCGGGCGGAGCCGGGGTTGAGGTCGACGTAGTCGAAGGTCGACGGGTCTTTCAGGGCGGTCCCCGCGAAGCGGATCAACCCCGAGGCATCGCGGAAGAGCGCCTCGCGGTCCGCGCCTTCGACCCGGGCGGCGGTCGAGAAGCGGTACAACGCCCGCGAGTCCACAGCGAGCGCCCACGCCGTGGGCCGTCGGCCGTCGGGCTGGGGGATCGGTAGCTCGACGCCGAACATGGGCGCTACGGGCGTCTTTGCGCACGCCCTGGCCCATCTCGTGTGGCCCCAAGTCGAGCCGTCGACGATCCCGGCCGCGGGCGAGCCGATCTCGACGAGCCGCTCGACGACCTTCGGGAGCGGACCGTAGGCGGAGACCCCGCCCATGGGACCGCCCGAGCGGAAGGAGAACTCGGTGCGGACGCGAAGTTGGGGGAGCGTCATGCGACCTCCGGAACGTACGCGCGCAGCTTCATGCCGCTATCCACGATCATCATTTTGAACGCGGCCAGCGGCCCCTGCTTCCACGCCTCCTCCAAGGCGGCGACTTGCGCTTGGCTCAGCCGTTGCGGACACTCCAAGACAAAGACCGCTTGCGGCGGGAGGACGGCGGGGTCGACGGTGACGTCGCACTTGATCTCGATTTCAGATTGGGCCATGGTCGTGCATCCAAGAGTTGAAAGGGTTGTCGCGCTCCAACTCCTCCGCCGTGTAGCCGGCGGGGACCGGCGGCAGCGGGAACATCCGCTCCAGCTGATCGACGGAGAGGAGGAGTTGGGCTTCGGGAACGGTGGCGCCGTCGCGGATCGCGCGGTAGTAGCCGGCGCGCGGCGAGAAGTCGCACGCCCCGCCGCCCTTCCGGTGGGGGAACCAGTAGCCGCCGCAGCCGCACTTCTGGAGCCGATGGCGGCGCCAGTAGCTCTGCGGCCGGTTGGGCTTCGTCGTCCGGGCCGCGCGGCGCTCTTCGCGGAGGAGACGGTCGAGGGCGCGGTCGACGGTCATAGCTTCCCCTTCGCAGCGAGGAAGCCGTCCACATCATCCATCGTGTCCATGTCCGACTGCGCCCAGCCGTGGTCGCTGACGAACGAGCCGAGGGACTCTGTCGCGCGCCGAAGCAACTCCACCGCTTCGGCGAAGAGGTCGGCCCGGACGTATCGAACGTCGGAGGCGAAGACGTCATCCTCGCACCACGTCACCTCCCCATCCCGACAGCACTCGGCGTGCGTCGCGTCGCGCTCGATGTCGCCGTAGTTGAGGAAGATCGAGCGCGGGGCGTCGACGATCTTCGGCGGCTTCGGGTCCGCGTCGTCGTCTTCGATCAGAGGAGCTTCCACAACTGCTCCTTCTGGATGATCTCGACCATCGCCTTCACGTCGTCGAGCGCGCGGTGAGTCTGGGCGAGCGGCCGACCCATCACCGCCTCGTAGAGTTCGGTGAGCTTCGGATTCTTGCCCCACTCGTCGCGGTAGACGCCCACGGTGCACATCTCCTTCGCGGGCCAGACGAAGTGCTGGACGCCGTTGCGCGCGAGTTCGCCGCGGACGATCGAGCGGTCGAAGGGGAGGTTGTGGGCGACGACCGCGGAGGCGGCGGCGAAGACGCGGCGCAGCTGCGGGAGCGCGGCGAGGAAGGTCGGGGCGTCGCGCACGTCGTCGTCGGTGATGCCGGTGATCTTGGTGATCTCGGCGGTGATGGGCTCGCCGGGGTTGATGAGGATGGAGACCTCGTCGACGACCGAGCCGTCGTCGAGCGAGAAGAGTACGCCCCCAAACTCGATCATCTTCGGTTGCTTCCGCACGTCGGCGTCCGGGTGGAGCGTGAGCCCGGTCGTCTCGGTGTCGAAGGCGAGACCGAGCCGGCTCACGCCTTCCCTCCGGCGCGGGTGATCTCTTCGAGGATCGCCGCGTAGACCATCAAGTCGTGCGCCGAGTCGACGTGGCCGCCGGTCTCGATCGTCGTGGCGTAGCGCTGGACCTTCGCGCAGCACCACATGAATGCGCCCATCCGGTTCCAGTCCTCCTCCGTCTGGAGCGCGAGCCCGCGCGGGAACATCCCCGCCATCATCTTTCCGAAGGCGAGGTAGTTGTCGCCGTAGATCGCGTTGCGCTCGCGGAAGGTCGCGGCCCCGGCGTCGAGGAGGTCCGGCGCGCGGGGCGTCGCGGGCTTCGGGGCGGGGCGAGCGCCCTGGACCGGGCCGAGGTCGTCGACGGCTTCGGGGCCGGCGAAGGAGAGGAGCGCGGCGCGCTCTTCGGCGGAGACGTGGGAGGAGGTCATTGCTTGTCCTTCGAGGAGAGGGGCGGCGCGGTGTAGGCGCAGCGGGAGTGGATGGAGAGGAGATGGCACGAGATGCCGAAGTCGCGCCGGTACATCTCGACGATCGGGGGATGGTCGTCGTAGGCGGCGACCACGCGCGGCGTGCGGAGGTCGGGCTCGTTGAGGAGGAGGTCGCGCTTGACGCGTTCGCTGGGGCGGTGATCGTTCCGGTTCCGCATCAGGAGCCGCGGGCGCTGGATGCCGAGGTGAGACTCGATCCAGTGGAGCGTGAAGTAGCGGGCGGTGTCGGGACGGCCGGTGACGAAGACGGGCTCCGTGTTGAGCGCGAGCCACCGCTCCCACACGTCGAGGTTCCCCGGCTCGTCGCCGAGGACGAGGGCGTGGTACTTGGCGTACCGCTCGCCGGGGTTGTCCTCGTGCCAGTCGATGAACCGGAGGCGCCAGGAGTCGTCGGAGAGGCAGTTGTCGAGGTCCCAGAGGACGATGTCGCGGCTCATCGTTCCCACTCCGAGATCATCGGCCCCGAGGTCTCGATCACCACCGACCGGCGCACGCGGCGGGCTTCGTCGGTGAGGTGGGTGATGTCGAGGTCGTGGATGGAGATGGAGACGATGCGCTCCTCCAACTGGACTTCGAGCATCGCGAGGATCGAGGCGATGGACCGCTGGGCGGAGGCGAGGGCGCGCTCGCTGCTCATGACAACTCCTTCCGCAAGGCGTCGACCGCCTTCAGCAGCGCCGCGCGCCGCTCCTGCGAGAGCGTGTCGGCCAGCGCCTCGATCTCCGTGAAGATGTTGCGGCCGCGCGGGAAGAGGAACTCGCCGGCCCAGGGGTGGACGAGGAGCACGGCGTCGATCATCGCGTTGATCACCCGGCGGTACTCGTCCTGCGTCCGCCCGCCGGTCCGGCTCCGTGCGAGTTCGGAGAGGGTGCGGAGGTTGAACTTGCAGACGATGTTCGTGGCGATGTTCGTCGGGAGGATGCCGCGGGCGTCCTCGGGCGCTTGGCCGCGGGCGAGGAGCGCGGCGTAGGTCTCGCGGGTGGCGGCGTTGTGGCGCTCGATCCACTCGACCGTCGTCGGGTCGGAGAGGTTCCGCTCCGTGAACACGTAGTCGAAGTCCCCCATCTCCAGCACGCGCATCGTCTGCTGCGCGTAGGAGCCGGCGCGGGTCCGGACTTGCTGGTGGGTGTAGGCGCGGCTCACGCCCTCGATCGAGAACACGTAGTCAACGAACTCCCACGACGACGGGATCGTCCGCGCCATGTACGCGAGTTCCTCGCGCTTCCGGTCTTCGGGCCACGAGCGAATCTCGTCGAGGAGGTTCGCAGTCAACGTGAGCCGCGTCGACTTCGTGAAGATGAGAAGCTCCGCGGCTTCGGGAGTGTGAGAGACGAGAGAGACTTTCATGCGATCGACCCCAGATATGCGAAGGTCTTGATGATGGCGGCGCGGCGCTCCGGCGCCAGACCTTCCGCCCAGCGGACGAGCGAGGCGAGCGAGTAGTCCTCCGGCCCAAATTGAACTGGTGTCGGCGCGGCGAGGAGGGCGGGCGCGTCTGCGCTTGCGCTCGCCGGCACCTTGTCTTTGGAGGCGACACGCTTGGGCTTCGCATATAGCGCGCCGTGTGCGCCGGGCCACGTCTCGACGAACTCCGGCAAAGGACGGAGTATGCTGAGAAGCTGGTCGTTCATGACGGAAGTGACTTGTCTTGAAAAGACGGGCGGCACGCAAGTCGCGAGAGTGGCGATGGCGGCTCGTACGTTGACGTAGTTGAGGTAGTCGGCCTTTCGGTCGATTCCCATCAGCACGAGCAACTCGGAAACGCGGATGGGCGCTCCATAGTCCTTTGCCGTGCGATAGACCTCGGCAATGATCTTGCCCTCGGCGCTTCCACGATTGATGTAGACGCGACAGGGGGATGTGGACTTCTTGGTCATTTCAATTTCCCTTTCTGGTGTTTGCCGGTCGACGACCGGACGGAGGGATTCTCGCCGCGCGGCGGCGGCTCGTCGAGGACACGCTCGATGGTGGAGAAGCGGTGGAGGTTGCCGCACTCGTACCTCCGCCGCGGGCCTTCGGGCGAGGCGCGGGTACCCAAGACCCGCGTCCACGCGCCGCACCGAGGACAAGGCACCGCCATCACCGCCTCCGCGAGTACAACTCGCCGTCGTGCCACACGAACAAGCACCCCGCTCCCGCCGCCCAACTCAGCGCGCTGTCGACCGAGGGGAAGAAGCCCGAGCCGTTGCGGTTCGCGGAGGTGTTGCAGAGGAGCGGGATGCCGGTGATGGAGTGGAAGGAGCGGAGGATGGCGGTGACGACGGGGCAGTCCTTCTCGGAGATCGTCTGGAGGCGGGCGGTGCCGTCGAGGTGGACGATGGCGGAGATGCGCTCGCGCCATTCGTTGCGGACGACGTGATCGAAGAGCATGAACGGGTCCGGCGTCCCCGGCAGGAAGACCGACCGCGCCTCCTCTTCGAGACAGATCGGCGCGACCGGGCGCCACGGCTCGCGCTTTTTCATCGCGTTGAGCCGGTCCTTGTTCTGGGCCCAGCCGGGGTGCGCGAAGATGGAGCGATGGCCGAGGGCGCGCGGCCCGATCTCGGCGCGGCCGGAGAGGACGACGATGGGCTCGCGGGGACGGGCGGCGAGGAGGATGCCGACCTCCTCGGGCGAGCACGGCTCGCGGTCCCACTGCGCCCCTTCGGAGACGATCGCGAGCGGGGTCGCGATCTTCGGGCCGGCGTACACGCTCCAGCGCAGCGGGCGCCACCCGTCCACGTAGACCATCTCCGCCGCCGCCGCGCCGAGCGAGGAGCCGGAGTCGTTCGGAACGGGCGGAACGAAGACGGAGGCGAAGTGACCCGAGGAGCGCAGCGCGGAGTTCCACTTGATGTTGAGCGCACTCCCGCCCGAGAAGATCAGGTGCGAGCCGGCGCGGGTCCACTCCTTGATCCGCGAGACGAGGAGCCACTCCAGGAAGTGATGGATGGTGGCGAGGGCGTCCGCGTCCGAGATGTCGTAGGCGTGAGCGGCGGCGGCGACCGCGCGGCAGAGACGATGCTCCGCGACGCCGTCCTGCGCGTAGGCGAACCGCTGGACCGCGGGCCGGCGCGAGAACTCCGCCTCAATGTCCCGGTTCTCCCGAAGCGCGGCGAGCATCGCGTGCTCGTTCACTTGGCCGAGCGCGATGAACGACATGAGCTTGCCCGGGGCTTCGTACCCGCCGAAGAGCGGGCCGTCGCGGACGGGGTCGAGGGCGGTGACCTCGGGGCGCTTGAAGGGGCCGAAGTAGTAGCCCATGATGCCGTAGATGATGCCGTAGTACTCGTGGAGCGCGCGGACGAAGTCGACGGTGTTGTTGGCGGGGTCGACGCAATGGAGGCGGGGCTGCTGACCGCCGTCCCACGTGAGCGAGTAGAACGGCTCCAGCGACCCGCTCGCCGCGAGAGGCGACACGACCCACGAGCCCATCACGTGCCCCGCGACGTGGGTGTAGGAGGCGTAGCGCCGGAACCGACCGCCGAGCCGGAGCCCCGCGAACTCGCGGCGGCGGAGGAGGGGCGCGTGCTCGATGTCGAAGTCGTGGTAGGGGGCGACCGGGATGTGCTCGGGACGGAGGACTTTGCCGCCCTTCCAGCCGTCGACAACAATCGAGTCGATCGAGTCCGGGTCGACGCCCTCGGAGTCGAGGATCGAGTCGACTTGCGCGAGGTCGGTGCAGCCGGAGTAGCGCGGGTTGTTGTTGAGCTTCTCGATCTCGGTCGAGAAGACGAGCCGGTCGTCGTCGAGGAGGGTGACGGCGGCGTCGTGCGTGAGCTTGAGACCGAGGATTCTCATGATGCGGCCTTTCGGAGATCGTAGCTGTTGGAGCGGAGGAGGCGGCGGACGACGGCGATGTCCTCGACCACGTCGTCGAGGAGGATGTTGCGCCAGGTGGCGAACCTGCCGAGCGAGAAGACCGAGTGCTCGTGCGACAGGCGCCAGACGAACTCCTTGCGCGCGTCCTCGTCGATCGGCGCAATCTTGCCGAAGCGCTGCGAGGCGGTGTCGATCGCGGAGGGGTCGCCGCGGAGACCGAAGGCGGTGCACACGATGTCGAGGTCGTCGCCAGAGAAGGGACGGCCGAAGGCGGACTCGCAGATGAGGAGGTCGCCGGTGATCGAGGCGCGATAGACGCCCGTCTCGCCGCCGGGGAAGTAGATTGTCTGGAACACGTCGGCGCGCGGCACCCGGAACCGCTTCACCTCGATCGGCGCGAACTCGAAGTTGACGGGCGGGAGGCGGTCGCCGAGCCCGGTCTCGTTGAGCGCGGCGGGGAGCGGGGCGGTGCTGATGAGCGGGTCGCGGTTCGTGCGGCCGAAGTCCGCCGCAACGCCCCAATGGACGCGCCAGCCGACCGAGTCGATCAGCCGCTCGTAGAAGTCCTCCGGCGCGATCCAGCGGTCGACGGCGTCGAGGTTCCAGATGCTCCGATCGGGGACGAGCGAGCCGAGGCACTTCTGCGCGTACAGGTTCGCGACCCGGATCGACGGCGCGACGAAGGAGCCGGCAAGGGAGATGCCCTTGCGGACGCGGACGCGACGGAAGTCGATGCCGGTGAGCTTGGCGACGGAGTCCCCGCGGAAGCGGAGGAGGGCGCGGTGGGTCGGGCGGGCTTCGGGCGAGGATTCGAGAATCTCCGCCTTGGGCCACGCGTGGGCCGCGAGCAGCCCCGCGAGCCCAGCGCCGACGATGGTCGGCGCGGCGGTCACTTCGCCTCCGGCGTCGCGGCGGCGACGTGGCCGGTGACGATGAGCTTGCCGACGTAGCCGTTGACCGGGTAGCCGGTGACTTCCTCGATCGCGGCGAGGGTGACGGGCTTGCCCTTCGAGGCGGACGCCAGCGAGACGATCGTCGCCATGACCTCGTTGCGCTTGGAGCCGTCTTGGAGCTTGGTGCGGCCTGCGCCGGTCGGGGTGACGGCGACGATCTTCGGGGCGCGCTCGCCGGTCGTCTCCTTCTTCTCGGGCTTCGGCTTCGGCTGGTTCGGCTTCGCGTCGCCGGCCTTGGCCGCGAGGGAGGCGCGGAGGGAGCCCTTGGGGCTCTCGGGCGTCTTGGCCGGCTTCTGGGCGCTCGTGGCCACGTCGTGGGCCGGAGCCGCATCGCCGAGGGCGCGCTTGGCGGCTTGAGCGGCGGCGATCTCCGTCACCGTCATCGGCTGGGGCGTCTTGCCCTTCGGGACGCCGAGATGGCCGGCGGCGTTGGCGGCGGCCATGAGGGCGTTGGCGACCTGAAGCTCGCCCGCGGCGCGGCTGGAGAACTTCTTGATGTTCTTGTCGGTCATGGCGTTGTACGTCTCGACGAGGTCGGCGGTGCTGGCGGCTTCGATGTCCTTGGAGGAGCGGAGGATGGTCACGATGAGTCCTTTCGAGGGAGGGGAGGAAGGAGCGGGGCCGGAGCCCCGCGGGAGTTAGGCTGCGACGAACTTCGCCGAGCCGAGGGCGAACTCGCCGTCGGCCTTGAGGCGGAGGCGGAGGGGGATGATCTTGGAGGTCGGGACGCCGAGGGCGATGAAAGCCTTGGCGACCGAGTGGAACTCGCGGGTGGTGCCGTCGGCGAGGAGGACGCGGACGCCGACCCGAGCGAGGCGAGCGGCGCGGACCTCGGGGTCGGCCCAGGAGGCGGCGATGAGCGCGGCGGCGGCGGCGGTCGAGGTCTTCGAGGGGCGGGTGATCTTGCGGCCGGTGTCGTAGTTGAACTCGTGGCCGCAGCCGTGGCAGTAGGCCTGGTGCTCGTTGACGATGTCGCCGGACTTGGTCCCCTGGCCGCGGGTGATGTTGCCGGAGTCGGGGCCGGAGCCGCACGACGGGCACGTCCCGCGGACGTAGGCGGCGGGCGTCTTCGCCTTCGCGGTCTCGATCGCGGCGGAGGCGGCGAGGGCGGCGTCCGCTTCGGCGCGGGCGGCGACGATCTCGTCGCGAGCCCTCTCGATCTTCTCGCAGCGGGCGATCGCGGTCTTGCGGTCGGCGAAGCGGGCGACGGGCTTCGCGCCGACGGCCGAGCCGACCTCGGCGACGAGGGCGTTGAAGGCGGCGACGAGTTCGGCGGCGGAGAGGGCGGAGAAGTTGGTCATTTCAGTTTCCTTTCTGGGGGGTTCGGGGAACCGTTCCCCGATGAATTGAATTCTGAACCAGTCTGCTCGGCCAGGGATCGGTGAAAACCCTGAGACAGCCCAGAAAGTTGCAAATTCTTTCGGCATGTCCTCGCCGACGACCCGAGACGACCCGAGAATCCGAACTCCCAACGGCTTCTAGAGAGGAAATGCAAGTGGATGATTCCGAACACTTTTTGACCGCGCTGGCCCGCGGGATCGAGCCCGAGGAGCGGCTCATCCTGTGCGGCTTCCGCGGCGACCCGAACACGGTCGCGCCGACGGCGTGGCGACCTCGACCGTGGGCTCCCGGCCGCGAGGTTCCCTTCGTCGCGAAGGACAACGCCTACGTCACCGTCTCCGCCTTCGGCCGCGCGCCGGACCGCTCCTACCGGCGGCGGGGCGACCTCTTCGGGGCGGGGCTGGCGCTGATGGTGGACGATGTGGGGACGAAGGTGCCGCGGGAGACGGTCGAGAAGATGCCGCCGTCGGCGCGGATCGAGACGAGCCCGGGGAACGAGCAGTGGTGGTACTTCCTCGACCGGCCGATGCGCGATCGGGAGAACTTCGACGCGATCATCCGCGCCTTCATCTCCGGCAAGCTCCTCGGCGCGGACCCGGGGATGAGCGGGGTGACGCGGGTGGGACGGCTCCCCGGGTTCGTGAACGGGAAGGAGAAGTACGGCGGCTTCACGACGATCCTCCACGCCCTCGACCCCGAGCGGCGCTTCTCGGAGGCGGACCTCCTCGCGGGCTTCGCGATCGAGAAGAAGGGCAAGCAGCGCCTCCGCGCCGTCCTCACCGACAAGACCCAGGAAGCCGAGCGCCGTCGAGCGTTCCTGCTCGTGTACGACGCCCTCTCCGCCGCCCGCGCCTTCAAGCGCCCCGAGCCCGACCCGTCGGGGTGGATCGAGATGAGGTGCCCGTGGGTCGACGAACACACCGCGGGCGCGGACACCGGCGCGGCGATCCGCGAGCCGGCCGAGGAGAATGGGTACTACGGAGCGTTCCGCTGCCACCACGGCCACTGCGCCGATCGAGGGTGGGCGGATTTGACGGACCTGATCGCGGGCGCGAATTGGGACGAGCTAGAGGCGGCAAACGAGAGGGCCAAGCAGTGAGCGACGAGACGACACCAGAACCCGAGTCATTCCGCGAGCGCCTGGAGCGCCTCGCCCGCGAAGCCGAAGCGGCCCGCGCCTTCGACAACACCCGTCGCCTCGCGCGCATCGAGGACTTCGTCTACGACACGCAGCAGGAAGCCTTCTGGGACACCGAGGACAACACCCTCCACTCCGACAAGTCCGTCGACGCGAAAATCCCGCAGAGCGAGTGGACCGTGCGCCTCGAGGAAGCGCCCGAGGTCGACCCCGCCGCCCCGCCTCGACGTGGGCGTCCGCGCGGCCGGCGCGAGACCTTCATCCGCCCCTCCCAAGAGATCATGCGCGTCGAGCGCGACCTCCTCGTCGAAGGATCGACGTGGTGGCCCGGGAAGCCCAAGATCATCAAGGACTGGTTCATCGACAAGGACGGCTTCTACCCCGCGAAGGGTCGCCGGAGCTTCAACCAGTTCCGCCCCGTCCCCGAGCCGCGCGGCGACGCGGCGCTCGCGGGGCCGTGGATCGAGCACGTGAAGAAGCTGTGGCCGGACGAGAAGGAGCACAACTTCCTCTTCGACTACTGCGCGCACATGGTCCAGCGCCCCCACGAGAAGTGCAACGCCGCGATCGTCCTCTCCGGCACCCAAGGCATCGGCAAGGACGCCGCCCTCGTCGCGATCAAGGCCGCGGTCGGCGACTGGAACACGAAGGGGATCGACCCGGATGCGCTCTTCTCGCCGTACCAGCCCTGGCTCCAGACGCTGATGCTGACGATCGACGAGGTGCGAACGTCGAGAGACGAGTACCACGCGTCGACGATGTACAACTTGATGAAGCCGATGATCGCGGCCCCGCCCAACACACTCCCGCTCAACGACAAGTACCAGAAGCTCCGCTACGTCGTGAACGTCCTCCGGGTCTTCATCACGACGAACGACTGGATGGACATGTACATCCCGCCCGAGGACCGGCGGATGTTCGTGATGCACTCCTCGCTCCCCCAGCGCTGGCACCTCGACGAGAACTCGCCGCACTACGCGCCCGACTACTTCGTCCGCTACTTCGCGTGGCTCTATGACGAGGGCGGACTCGGGCACGTGGCGAAGTGGCTCTCCGAGCGCGACCTCTCGGGCTTCGACCCCAAGAGGCAGATCGAGCGCACCGCGGGATGGGAGGCGGTGGCGGGGTCGTGGGGGACGCCGGAGGATGCGGTGACGCACGCGATGGAGAAGCTCGGGAAGCCTGACGTGGTCTTCGGGCAGGAACTCCTGGACCACGCTTTCGACGGCCGGGAGGAGATCGCGGGGATGATGAAGTCGCCCCGGAAGATCGCCCACCGGATGAAGAAGGAGGGCTACCTGCTGCGGAAGTGCCCCGACGGGGATCGGTGGACGTTCCGCGAAGGCGGGAAGATGTTCAGATCGCGGCTCGCCTTCGTGCGGGAGGGGTTGATGAGGGACGGGGCCGCGTGCGACCACGCCGTCCAGAAGCGGGGCCGCGAGATCGTCGCCGCCCAGAAGGAGAGCGCCTAGGCCGCGCCTGCCCTCCCCTTCCCCATAGATGGCGTGACCCGAGATTCCCGAGAAACCCGAGATTAGCATTGTAGGGAATAGGCGAATTAAATTATTCGCTTTTAATTAGGTAGGAGGAGAGAAAGGAAAACTCGGGCTTCTCGGGAATCTCGGGTCGGGCGCGGCTCCCGCGTTGCGGCTTCTTCGGGGAGAATCCGCGGCATGGTGGAACGTCTTCGAGGTCGGGCATTGATGGAGCAGAAGGAGCGCGTGCGGCTCCTCCGCCCCCTCTGCCCGCGCTGTGAGGCGGAAGGACGGGTAGAGGCAGGGGTCGAGTTCGATCACCGCATCGCCCTCGTCAACGGCGGCACGAACGAGGACGACAACATGGACCTCCTCTGCTCTCCCCATCACAGGGAGAAGACGAATGAGGACATGGGCTTCCTTCCTCGTGGGTGCGACGCGAAGGGCAACCACATTGATCCACGTCATCCATGGGCCGCCACGACACATTCGGTCTCGGTGAGGGGAGGGGCGGCAAAAAAGTCCCAGACCCACACAACGGGAAACCGACCGCCCCAACAGACGTAAGCGCAAACCGGGGAAATGGCCAAGCGAGTTCGCTCCACCGACACCGCAGCAGGCGCGGCGCAAGCATTCATCGACGCGGCGAAGGGGCTCGCCGAGCCTCCGCGGCACGTCACTCTCCGCCCGAAAGACCGCCCGTACTGGGACGCGATCGTCGCAAACAAGCCCCGCGACGAGTGGATCGAGGTCCAACTCGTCGCGGCGGCGCAACTCGCCCGCACCCAGGCGGACATCGAGGAGTGGTCGGCGCAGATGGACCTGGAGGAGCCGGTCGTCTTCGTCGCCCCCAACGGCTCGCCCCGCGCCAACCCGTTGCTCCAGGTGATCGAGCAGGCGACCCGCCGACAACTCGCCCTCATGCGCACGCTCGGGCTCGCCTCGACCGAAGACCCCGCGGACGCGAAGAAGCGCCAAGGCACGCTCAAGGCCGCGCGGAAGGTCCGCGCCCAGCTGGAGGGCGAGTCCCTCCTCGCCAGCTGACCATGGGACGGAAAGCCCCGCCCCGAGCGAAGCCGGTCGAGAAGATGACGCGCGGCGAGAAGGTCGTCGCGTTCATCGAGGAGTACTGCCGCGTCCCCGAGGGCAAGGGCGTCGGGGCGAAGATCGTCTTGGAGCCGTTCCAGCGCCGGTTCATCCTCGACGTTTACGACAACCCCCACGGCACCAACCGCGCCTACCTCTCGATTGCGCGGAAGAATGGGAAGACGGCGCTGATCGCGGGCATCGTCCTCGCGCACATCGTCGGCCCCGTCGCGGAACAGAACAGCCAGATCATCTCCGGCGCTCGCTCCCGGGATCAGGCCGCGCTCGTCTTCAAGCTCATGACGAAGATGATCGCGATGGAGCCCCGGCTCGCCCAGATCACCCGCATCATCCCCTCCGGCAAGACCATCATGGGGCTCCCGCGGAACGTCGAGTACCGGGCGATCTCCGCGGAGGCGAAGACGGCGCACGGGCTCTCCCCCATCGTCGCGATCCTCGACGAGATCGGGCAGGTGAAGGGTGCGCAGGACGACTTCGTCGACGCGATCGAGACCTCCCAGGGCGCGCACGATCGCCCGCTCCTCCTCGCCATCTCGACGCAGGCCGCGAGCGACGCCGACCTCTTCTCGATCTGGATCGACGACGCGAAGACGAGCAACGACCCGACCATCGTGCTCCACGTCTACGAAGCGCCGAAGGACTGCGACCTCCTCGACGAAGAGGCGTGGCGCGAGTCCAACCCCGCCGTCGGCAAGTTCCGCTCCCTCGACGACCTCCGGCGGCTCGCGGAGAAGGCGAAGCGCATGCCGAGCTTCGCCCCGACCTTCCGCAACCTCAACCTCAACCAGCGGGTCGAGACCAACTCCCCGTTCGTCTCGAAGGAGGTGTGGGAAGAGAACGGCGCGGCCCCGGACGAGATCGAGGGCGAGGAGGTCTTCGGCGGGCTCGACCTCGCCTCCGTTTCGGACCTTTGCGCGCTGACGCTGGTCTCGCGGACGGGCTCCGTGGTGCCGACGTTCTGGCTGCCGGCGGAGGGGCTGAAGGAGAAGGCGCGGGAGGCGCGAGCGCCGTATGACGTCTGGGCCGAGCAGGGCTTCCTCGCGACGACCCCGGGCCGCGCGATCCAGTACGAGTTCATCGCCGAGTACCTCCGCGGGGTCTTCGACCGATGCGACGTGAAGGCGATCGCCTTCGACCGCTACAACATGCGCTTCCTCCGGCCGTGGCTGGAGCGCGCGGGCTTCACCGAAGAAGAGCTAGAGCGGTTCGTCGACTTCGGGCAGGGCTTCGTGAGCATGTCTCCGGCGCTTCGCGAGTTGGAGGCGAAGCTCCTCAGCGGTAAACTCCGCCACGGCAACCACCCGGTCCTCCGGATGTGCGCCGCCAACGCCGCCGTCCTACTCGACCCCGCCGGCAATCGCAAGTTCGCCAAGAACAAGTCCACCGGTCGGATCGACGGGATGGTGGCGCTTGCGATGGCGGTGGGCTCGATGCCGAGCGAAGTCGAGGAGGGCGACCTCGATGGATTCATCTCAGCGCCAATTCGAGCGAGGTACTAAGACATGGGCGTGATCCACCAATCCCTCCGTCGCTGGTTCGGCGTCCCGGGCGCCACAGGCCAACAAGCCGGCATCCAGTTCGGCGAGCCCCTCGTCCGCACCGGAGGGACGCCCGAGTCGACGAAGGACTACGGGCTCGACGGCGCGCTTCAGGTCTCCGCCGTGTGGGGCGCGGTCGAGCTTCTCGTCGACAACATCGCCTCCCTCCCCGCCTTCGTGTACAACCGCTCGAAGGAAGAGGGCGGCCACAAGACGATCGCCCGCGACGCGTACCTCTTCCGCCTCCTCCACGACGAGCCAAACTCGCGGCAGACGCCGATGGAGTTTTTCCAGTTCCTCGCGCTCAACTTCCTCTTCCGCGGCAACGCCTACGCCCGCGTCACGCGCGACACGGCCGGCGAGGCGCTGGAGCTTTGGCCGCTGACCACGGACCAGATCGAGGTCGAAGTCCTCCGCGACCGCTCCGTCATCTACAAGTACTACTACGAGGGCACCGTCGTCATCTACGCCGCCGACTCGATCCTCCACTGGAAGGACAAGGGCAACGGCGTCGTCGGCATGGACCGGCTCTTGTACATGCGCCAGTCGGTCGCCCTCGCCGTCGACGCGCAGAACCACACCAGCAACGTCTACCGCAAGTCCGCGAAGCGCCCCGGCATCTTCATGATCGACAAGCTCCTCACCGAGAAGCAGCGCAACGAGATTCGCGCCAACTACCAGGGGCTCGTCGAAGGCACCGAGGACGACCTCCTCGTCCTCGAAGCCGGCGCGAAGTTCCAGCCGCTCAACATGACGCCAGCGGACCTCCAACTCCTCGACACGCGCCGGTTCTCGATCGAGGAGATTGCGCGCTGGTTCGGCATCCCCGGCGTCCTCATCAACGACACCTCGAAGTCGACGACGTGGGGCTCCGGCATCGAGCAGATCATCCAGGGCTTCTACAAGTTCCGCCTCCGCACGATCCTCGCCTCGCTGGAGCAGGCGATCGAGATGCGCGTGCTGACGGCGAAGCAGCGGAAGAAGTTCACGGTGGAGTTCTCGCTCGACGCCCTCCTCCGCGGGTCGCTGAAGGAGCGGCTGGAGATCGGGGCGAAGGCGGTCCAGAACGGACTGATGACGCGGAACGAATGGCGCCAGCTGGAGAACCTGCCGCCGATGGACGGCGGAGATACGCTCACGGCGCAATCCAATCTCCTCCCTTTGGAGAAACTCGGCGAGAATCCCGCACCGGCCCCTGCGCCCGCGGGCGATCCCGCGGACCCAGAGACCAACGAAGGAGGCGCCGATGCTTCAAAAGACCCTCTCGCTCAGTGACGTTCAACTGAAGTTCGCCAAAGGTGGCGGGGACGAGTCGTGGTCATTCTCCGGCTACGCCTCGAAGTTCAACGGCGTCGACTCCTACGGCGACACGATCCTCCCGGGCGCGTACTCGAAGGTGCTGAAGGCGATTCGCTCCGGCGCGGCGCGGATGCCGAAGATGTTCGTGAACCACCGCTCGTGGGAGCTTCCCGTCGGCAAGTGGCTCAAGATGGGCGAGGACGAGGAGGGGCTCTTCACCGAGGGCGAGTTCACGAAGGGCATGCCCTCCGCGGTCGCCGTCCGCGCGGCTCTCCAGCACGAGACCGTCGACGGGCTCTCCATCGGCTTCCGCCTCGACCCCAACGAGGTCGAGGTCGTCGACAAGGGCGACGGCTCCCGTCCTCAGCGCATCATCAAGTCCATCGCCGAGCTTTCCGAGGTCTCCATCGTCACCTTCCCCGCCGATGGCGAGGCGCGCGTCGACGTTTCCTCGGTCAAGTCCGCCATCGAGGGCTTCACCTCTCTCTCCGAATACGAGGACTACCTGCGTGACGCTTGTGGTTTCTCGAAGTCCGCGGCGACCTCGTTCGTCAGCGGCATCCGCAAGGCCAACGTCCGGAGCGAGTCCGGTCTGGTGACCGAGCTTCCGTCAGACCTCGTTCGGCTCATCGCCGAGAATCTCAAGACCGCTCAAACCATCTGAAAGGACGAGCACCGTGGATCACATCACCGAAATCAAAGCCCTGGCCGAGACCCAGACCAAGCTCCTCGACACGACCAAAGAGATGAAGGCCTGGTTCGAGAAGGCCAACGGCGAGATCGCCGCCACCAAGGGCATCGCCTCCGAGACCAAGTCGGCTCTGGAGAAGCTCGCGACCTCCGCGAACGAACTCACCGAGAAGTGCCTGGCCCTGGAGAAGAAGCTCGCGGCCGGCTTCGAGGACAACCTCGGCACGAAGGGCATCGACCTCGGCGACCAGTTCGTGAAGAGCGAGATGGTCCAGGCGATGATGGGCGGCAAGGCGAAGTTCGCCCGCCTCGAAGTCAAGACCGCGATCGTCAACGCCACCGGCCAGAACCAGCCGTTGGTCCCCGACATGCGCGTCCCCGGGATCATCACCCCGCCCCAGCGTCTGTTCACCGTTCGTGACCTGATGCCGGTCGGTCGGACCTCGTCCAACCTGATCCAGTACACGAAGGAGAACGTGTTCACGAACAACGCCGGCCCGCAGTATTCGTCGCCCGCGTACGAGAACGTGACGAAGCCCGAGAGCGGCATCACCTTCACCCTGGCCAACGCGCCGGTGGTGACGCTGGCTCACTGGATTCCCGTCTCGCGCCAAGTCCTCGATGACGCCCCGCAGCTGCAGAGCTACGTGAACGGTCGCCTGATGTACGGGCTGAAGCTCGAAGAGGAAGACCAGCTGCTGAACGGTTCCGGCGCGAGCGGGAACATCAGCGGCCTGCTGACCTCGGGTAACTTCACCGCCTACAACCGCACGACCACCGGCGACACCAAGATCGACGTGCTGCGCCGTTCGATCACGCAGGCGGCGCTGAGCGAGTACCCGGTCGACGCGATCGTGATGAGCCCGGCGGACTGGGAAGAGATCGAGCTCACGAAGGAGTCGGGTGGCGCTTACATCATGGCCAATCCGGCGCTGATGATGGGCCCGCAGATTTGGGGCCGTCGCGTCGTCCCGACGAACTCGATCGCCGCCGGCACGTTCCTGACCGGAGCGTTCCAGATGGGCGCGCAGGTCTGGGACCGCATGGACGCCGCGATCCAGATCAGCTACGAGGACGGCGACAACTTCAAGAAGAACATGGCGACGCTGCTGGCCGAGGAGCGCCTCGCGCTCACCGTCTACCGGCCTGCCGCGTTCATCAAGGGCTCGTTCTAAGTCCCTGATCGTCTGATGGGCGGGAGCGGCCACGTAGGCCCGCTCCCGCCCATTTTCATTGGAGAGAGAAGAATGGAAATTGTCGACGTCATCGCCCTCGCCCACTTCGAGGACTCCCGGGTCGGCGGAGTTACGCGCAAGCAACGCTTCCGTCTCGCAGCCCCGCTCGCCGATCAACTCGCTGAGATGGGGCTCGTCCAGCGTGTCGTCCCTTTCGACCCGTCGACCGCGCCCCCGTCTCCCACGACGGACGCTGGCGCGGTCGAGTCGTCGCCGTCGTCGCCTCCGGCCCCTCGCTCACCCGAGCCGACTGCGACCTCGTCGCCCGAGCCCAAGTCGAGCGCGGCTGGCGCGTCATCGTCGTCAACGACACCCACCGCCTCCTCCCTTCCGCGGACGCCCTCTACGCCTGCGACGGAACCTGGTGGGACGTCAAAGTCGAAGAAACCCGCGCCTTCAAAGGCGAGCGTTGGACCCAAAACCGCGAAGCGGCAGACAAGTACGGACTGAGCTACGTCGGCTCCGAGAACAAGCCCGGACTCGGTCGAGGCGGCGTGATCCATCAGGGCGGGAACAGCGGGTACCAGGCGATCAACCTCGCGCACCTCTGGGGCGCGCGGACGATCGTGCTGCTTGGGCTCGACTGCTCCAATGCCCCGGACGGTCGCGCCCACTGGTTCGGCCAACACAGCCGGCCCCTCTCCGTCCGCCAGCCGTTCGACATGTGGCTCGGGAAGTTCCCGAGGTTGGCGCATGATCTCGAAGCGGACGGCGTCCGCGTCATCAACGCGAGTCGCGCTACGGCGCTGACTTGCTTTCCGAGAGACTCACTGGAGAGCGCAATTGAGAATGCCCAGGGCTAGCGTCCGCGGAGCGATCCGCGGCTTCATCGAGAAGTTCTCGCCGCTCCTCGGCGACAACGTGCTGGAGATCGGCTCGCGAGCGCACGACCCCAACGCGTGGTGGGTCATCAACCGCGACCTCGCGCTCGGCAAGTGGATCGGCGTCGACATGCAACCCGGCCCCAACGTCGACCGGGTCGTCGACATGCACGAGCCTCCGCCCGAGTGGCGCGGGTACTTCTCGGGCGTCTTGTGCTCGGAAGTCTTGGAGCACGTGCGCCGGCCCACCGTCTTCCTCGAAGGCGCGCGGAGCATGCTTCGGCCGGGAGGGCTGATGATCGTGACGACCCTCTTCTCCTTCCCAGAGCACGGCTTCCCCAACGACTACCGGCGCTGGACCCGGGCGGGGCTCGAAGCGGAGTTGGAGGACGCGGGCTTCACCCGCATCGAGACCTTCTACGACGGAGTCTCGACGGTCCATCTGAACGACCACGGCGAGCCCGGGATGTGCAAGCGCGACCTCCCGCGCCACGTGTTCGCCGTCGCGAGGAGCCCGGAATGATCCAGCTGCTGACGATGACGGGCGCGCGGCCCCTCGCCTTCTCGTTGTGCGTTCGGTGGATGGAGCGCCAGACCTACCTCGGCCCCGTCACCTGGATCATCGTCGACGACGGCCCGGAGGAGATCGTCCCGCCGTCGATCCGCGGATGGTCCGTCGGCGTCGTGCGCCCGACTCCGCGGTGGAGCCCCGGCGAGAACACGCAGGCGCGCAACATCCTCGCCGGCCTGGAGGTCGCGTCGACCTCGTCGCCGCTCTTCGTGATCGAGGACGACGACTGGTACTCGCCGGACTACCTCCGCGCGGCCGCGGATTGGGCCCAGGAAGCCCCACTCGTCGGCGAGGGGAGGGCGAGGTACTACAACGTCGCGTCGAGGCGCGGGATGGAGCATTTGAACCGGGACCACGCGAGCCTGTGCTCGACCGGGATGGACGGCTCGATGATCCCCGCGTTCCGCGACGCCGTCAACCGGCGCGGCCGTTTCATCGACATCGACCTCTGGGCGCGAGCGAAGCACAAGAAGGTCTTCACCGGCACCCACCACTGCGTCGGGATCAAGGGCTTGCCCGGACGGCCCGGCATCGGGATGGGTCACGCGCCGGAATTCAGGGGAAAATCCGACCCGGACGGCGCGCTCCTGCGCTCCTGGATCGGCAACGACGCGGAGGTGTATCTTGGCCAAGCCTGTGAAGCCCCCTAAGCCGGTCCCGGGCCAAACGCCCGAGCCCACCATCACGCTCGAAGAAGCCCGCGCGCACCTCCGTCTCGACGCGACGGGCTCGCCTCCGACGCACCCGGACGACGCGATGATCGAGGGGATGGTCGAGGCGGCGCGCGACTACATCGAGGACTACACCGAGCAGGTCTGGTCCGCCCGCTCCTTCACCCAATCCCTCGAAGCCTTCCCCAACGGCCCGATCGAGTTGGGGCTCGGGCCGCACATCGACCTCGTCTCGATCGCGTACCTGGACGAGAGCAAGGTCTCCCAGACAATCGACCTCGACAACGTCGTCATCGACCCGTACCACGACCGGGCGCTCGTCTACCCGGCGGTCGACTACGCGTGGCCCCGGACGTACCCGAGCCCGATCGCCATCACCATTACCTTCATCGCCGGCTTCGGACCGACCGCCGAGTCCCCGATCCAGAACGTCCACCCCGTCCCCAAGTCCGTCAAGCAGGCCGCTCTCCTCATCCTCGGGCACCTCTACGAGAACCGGGAGGACACGGTCGAGAAGGCGCTCGCCTCGATCCCGCTCGGGGCGCTCTCGCTCATCCAGCGCCACCGCATCCGGCAGGGGGTCTGATCGTGCGCGCCGGCAAGCTCCGCTTCCGCATCGAGATCGACCAGCCCGCCCCGACCACGGACGCGGCGGGCGGCGAGGTTCCCGGCTTCACGCCGTACGAGACCGTCTGGGCCGACATCCTGCCGATGAAGGGTCGGGAGCGGACCGCTTCCGAGCAGGTCGTCGCGGAGGTCGACACCCGCATCATCGTCCGGTGGAGCCCGCGCATCGACGCCGTCGGCGCCAAGTGGCGCATCCGCCACGCGGGCGTCGTCTATGACGTCAAGTTCCTCGGCCATCTCGGGCTCCGTCAGCGCGAGGTCGAGATCATGTGCCAGTCCGGCGTGAACGAGGGCTGAGCTGTGGCCATCTCTGGGCGCATCCTGGGCCGCTCCGCGAAGATCGATACGGAGGTCCGCATCGCCGGTCTCCGCGAGCTTCTCGCGGGTCTCTCGGAGCTTCCCGTCGAGTTGGGCAAGGGCGCGATCTACGCGGCGCTCGGAGGCGCGGCCCGCGTCGTCAAGGACGCCGCGATCGCCAACGCCCCGGTCGTCGACGGGAACTCGCCGATGGTCCAGGCGGGCTACCGCTCGGCGGGGACGATGAAGCGGGCGATCCGCGCCTCTCGCTCGAAGATCAACAAGGGTCAGAACGGCTTCTGGGAGACCATCGTCCGCGTCAAGCCCCTTAAGAAGTCCCAAGAGAAGAAGCTCGGGAAGCGCGGCGCCAAGAATCCCAACGATCCCTACTACTGGTGGTGGGTCGAGTTCGGAACGTCGAAGATGGCCGCGCGGCCCTTCCTCCGCCCCGCCTTCAACGACACCAAGGACGCGCAACTCGAAGCGATGCGGAAGCGCATGCGGGCGGGGATCGAGCGCGCGGCCAAAAAGATCGAGCAGGAGGTCCGCCGTGCCGCTTGAACAAGCAATCTTCGACGCCCTCACGGCGTCGCCCGGGACCGCCGCGGGAGGGAACGTGACGCCGGGGATGGTCCCGCAGGGCGCGGCCGGTCTTCCTCGGATCACCTTCACGCGCGTCGGCAACTCCCCCTCGCTCACCTTCGGCGGCAACGCCGGCACCGACTTCGTCCGCATCCAGGTCGACTGTTGGGCCTCGGGCTTCCTCGCGGCGAAGGCGCTCGCGGCGGAGGTCCGCGCGATCCTCGAAGCGCAGCCGTTCAAGGCGCTCATGCAGACGGACTTCAGCAGCTATGAAGCCGACACCAAGCTCCATCGCTGGTCCGCCGACTATCGGTGCATCGAGAAGCTCTGATCACCGACTTCCTGCCGTCCCAAGAATCGGCGAGAATCTCCACGGCTAGCACCACTCTCCTTTTTCGCGAAAGGAACCCGTCATGAGCTCAAACGCCCTCGAAGCGCAAGGCACTACCCTCAAGATCGCCTCGTCCGGCTCTCCGGCGACGTTCGTGGACGTGCCCGACGTCAAGGACATCAACTTCCGCACCGGCTCCGCCGCCGTCATCGACACGACCGACCTCTCGGCCACGGCGAAGACGAAGCGCATGGGCTTGCCGGACGAAGGCCAGTTGACGTTCACGCTGATGTTCCGCCCGCAACAGGCGCAGCACGCGGAACTCGTCGCGGCGAAGGCGGACCGCCAAGCCCGCAACTTCCAGGTCGAGTTGACGGACGCCTCGCCCGCGACCATCTACCAGTTCTCCGGCTACGTCCTCTCCATCCCGATCTCGGCGAACGTCGACGGCGTGGTCGAGTCCAACGTCACCGTCGAGATCGACGGCGCGGTCACCGAGGTCTAAGCCATGGGGCTCTCTCGTGACGCCATCCTCGCGGCGGAGGACCGGAAGGTCGAAGAGGTCGAAGTGCCGGAGTGGGGCGGGTCGGTGAAGATCGGTTCGATGACGGGGACGCAGCGCGACCTGTGGGAGCAGTCTCTTGTCGGCAAGACCGGCGTCAACATCGCCAACATCCGCGCCCGACTCGTCGCCATGTGCGCCGTCGACGACGCGGGCGCGCGGCTCTTCTCCGACGACGACGCGATCGCCCTCGGGACCAAGAGCGCGATCGCCCTCGACCGCTGCGCCAAGGTCGCCCAGCGCCTCAACGGTCTCGGCAAGAAAGATATCGAGGGTGCGCGGGGAAACTGATACGCCGTCCCGAGCGGCGCTTCTACTTCGAGTTGGCGGAGAAGCTCGGGATGCCGGTCGGCGAGATGCTCCGGCGAATGGACTCGGCGGAGATCACGGAGTGGATTGCCTTCTATGACTTGAGAGCGAATCCGCCGAAGAAGGTCCAGACGCCGGAGGAAATCCGGGCCGCGCTCTCTCAGATGACTCAACTCAAGAAGAGGAAGCAACGTGGCTAGTCTCGGTTCTCTCGTCGTCTCGCTCGCGATGGACACCGCCCAGTTCTCGGGCGATGTCGGCAAGGCAGCGCAGCAGATGGCGCGCCTCACCGCCGAAGCCGGGAAGATCGGCGCGGCGATCGGCGCGAACATCGGCGCGGGGCTCAACTTCATCGGCTCCCTCGTCAAGTCCTCGATCGACGCCGCGGACGCCCAGAGCAAGCTCGCCGTCTCGCTCGGGATGACGACGGAGCAGGTGTCGCAGTACGCCTACGCCGCCGACCTCGCCGGGGTCTCGCAGGAGGAGTTGGGCGCGTCCACCGCCAAGCTCGCGCGCCTCGTCGCGGACGCGGCGGCGGGCGGGAAGACCGCCTCCGAGGTCTTCGCCTCGATGGGCCTCGACATTCGCGACGCCAACGGCGAGGTCAAGGGCTCCTCGACCATCCTCGGCGAAGTCGCGGACAAGTTCGCCTCGTACAAGGACGGGGTCGAGAAGACGGCGCTGGCGCAGGAGATTTTCGGCAAGTCCGGCGCTCGCCTCATCCCCTTCCTCAACCAAGGGTCCGCCGGCCTCGCCGATCTCGCTCGCGAGGCGGACCTCCTCGGCATCACCCTCACCGACTCCGCCGGCAAGTCCGCCGAGCAGTTCAACGACAACCTCACCCGGCTCCAGAAGGCCAAGGAGGGACTCGGCCGTCAGATCGCGGAGAAGCTCCTGCCCACGCTGGAGACGCTGACGAACCAGCTGTTTGAGTCGGCGAAGAGCGTGAACATCATGGGCCGCGCGGCCGAAGTCGCCGCCGCCGGCGTCAAGCTCCTCGTCTCCGCCGGCACCATCCTCATCGGCGCCTTCAAGACCGTCGGCGAGTACCTCGGCGGAATCGCCGCCGCCGCCGTCGCGCTCTTCTCCGGGCGCTTTGCGGAGGCGAACCGCATCGCCGCCCAAGTCGGCGCGGACCTCGTCGGCAACATCAAAGGCACCGCCTCGACCGTCGCGGCGATCTGGGACGACGCCGGCAAGAAGGTCGAAGGCGACGCCCCGAAGACCGGCGGGAAGCTCGCCGCCCCGATCGTGCTCGCCGCGGAGAAGGCCCGCAAGGAGGCGAAGGCGATCAAGAGCGCGGCGGAGAAGATTTACGAGCAGATCGAGAAGCAGCTCGGCGCGCTCAAATTCGACGTGGACACGGCCGGCGCGAGCGACCGGATCAAGGGACTGATCGAGTTGACGCAGAAGGGCGCGAGCGGGGAGCAAATCCAGCGCTACCTCGACCTCTCCGCGGCGCTCGAAGCGTACAAGCGCGGGGTCGAGGCGACCGCGGAGGCGGAGCGCGGGCGGATGGACGTGCTGCGCGAGGGGGCGGAGTTGGCCGAGAAGATGCGGACGCCGTCGGAGGCGCTCGGCTCCGAGGTCTCCCGCCTCAACGACCTCCTCGCGGCCGGCGCGATCAACTGGGAGACCTACTCGCGCGCCGTCTTTGCCGCGCAGGACGCCTTCGACCAGGCGCAGCCCTCGATCGCAAAGACGTCGACGATGGCGGAGGAGTTCGCCAAGAAAGCCAAGGAGAACATCCAGGACTCCATCGGCGATGGTCTCTTCGAGATCATGAACGGCAACTTCAAGAACATCGGCGACTCGTTCGTCAAGATGCTGCAGCGGATGGTCGCGGAGGCGCTCGCAGCACAGCTGGCGCAGGCGATGTTCGGCGGCGGCGGCGCGGGCGGCTCCGGCGGCGGCGGGACGTTTGGCCCGCTCCTCGCGTCGATCGGCTCCGCGCTCTTCGGCGGCAAGGCCATTGGCGGTCCCGTCTCCGCCGGCCGCGCGATCCCCGTCGGCGAGCACGGCCCGGAGACCTTCGTGCCGGCGACCGCGGGCTCGATTATTCCTGCCGGCCAAATGGGCGGGACGACGATCAACGTCAACGTCCAGGCGGTCCCCGGCATGACGCGCCAGACCGCGCTCCAGCAAGGTCAGGCGATCGGCGAGGGCATCTCGCGCGCACAAGCTAGGAACTCCTGATGGCCTTTTTCGAGGAACAATTCGACCCGCGCTTTTCCTTCGGAGCGCGCGGCGGTCCCGTCTTTAGCACCGCCGTCGCGAAGGTCCGGAGCGGCCGGCGTCACGCGAACCGGAATTGGTCTGCGCCGCTTCACCGCTACAACGTCTCCCAGGCGGTCAAGACAAACGACGACTTCGAGGAGGTCCGCGCCTTCTTCTACGTCGTCTCGGGCGCGTATGACGGCTTCCGCTTCAAGGATTGGAGCGACTTCGAGGCGACGCAGGACAACTCCTACGCGACCCTCATCTCCGGCTCCACGTACCAACTCCAGCGCAAGTACACGGTCGGCGCTCGCAACTATCTCCGCGACATCCAGAAGCCCCGCTCCGGCGTCGTCGTGCGGCGCTTCCGGTCGAGCGCATGGTCTACGGCGAGCGCCACCGTCGACACGACGACCGGCATCGCGACAATCTCGGGCCACGTCGGCGGCGACATCTACGCGTGGGTCGGCGAGTTCGATGTCCCGGTCGCCTTCGTTGCGGACGAGTTGGAGGCGGAGATCGTGGACGCCGGCCCCACGGAATACCTCGTACGGTGGCCGCAAATCGTGGTCGAGGAGATTCGCCTGTGAAGACGTTCGCGACGGCTCTATCGAACCACTATGCGCTTCCGTCGACGACCCTCGCGCAATGCCTCAAGATCACGCGCCAAGACGGCGAGGTCTTTCGCTTCACCTCCCACGACGAAGACCTGACGGTCGGCGGCGAGCTTTATCTCGCCGGCCCGGGGCTGGAGTTCTCGGGGATCGTGTTCTCGGCAGGTCTTGCGACGGACAACCTAGAACTCCGCATCTTGTACGACGACGCCGCGATCACCCGCTCCGACCTCCTCTCCGGAAGGTGGGACAACGCGGACTTCATCCTCACCGAGCTCAACTACGCCTCGCCTGCCGACGGCGTCAACACTCTCCTCACCGGCAAAACCGGCGAGGCGAAGATCGGCCGCGAGCAGGGCTTCACCATCGAGTTCCGCTCCCTCAAGCAGAACCTCCAGCGCCCGGTCGGCTCGGTGACGCAGAAGACGTGCCGCCACCGGCTCGGCGACTCGAAGTGCACCAAAGACCTCTCCACCTTCACCTTCTCCGCCGTCCCCGTTACCACAGTTGCCTCGACCCGCCAGTTCACCGCCTCTTCCCGCGCAGAGGCCGCGACCTTCTTCCAAGACGGCACCGTCACCTTCACCAGCGGGGCCAACCTCGGATACTCGCGAAAAGTGAAGACGTTCTCCGCAGGCGTCTTCGAGTTGATCGCGCCTTTCCCCTTTGCGATCGTCGTCTCTGATCAGTTCACCGTCGTCGCCGGATGCATGCGGCGGCTGGAGGATTGCCGGGACAAGTTCGACAACGTCCTCAACTTCGGCGGCGAGCCCCATCTCGTCGGGCTCGACTCGCTGACGGCGATCCCGTCGCCGGACAAATGACCGGCGATGACGTCGTCGCGACGGCGCGCGGCTGGCTCGGCGTCCCTTTCCTTCACCAAGGTCGCTCGCGCTCGGGCGTCGATTGTGCCGGGCTCGTGATTTGCGTCGGGCGGAGACGAGGAGCTTGACGCCGG
>WBZT01000308.1_pt1 | contig 41608 bp, 29 predicted proteins | sample 5204241 | NCBI WGS metagenome assembly WBZT01 (sample SAMN12344358, study PRJNA552823) | activated sludge metagenome | biome: Activated sludge suspended growth; feature: Nitrification reactor; material: Wastewater; isolation source: activated sludge from nitrification reactor of wastewater... | reverse complement strand
CAAAGGGGAAGCCTTTTTTATTCTAATACAAAGCTAATTATCAAGAAGTTTGAGTTGAAAAGTAATCGGCTTAGCTTAACGCCAATGCGATACCTATCGGGAGCAGCGAAAACGGCGACTCGCAACGAACGCAGAGAAATGAAATTCCGGCCCTCAGCATCACCGGTTTATTCTGTGCAGCGAGGGGTGGATCAGGCGAAGGGAAGCTCCGAAAGGAATGAGGAGATCACCCTGAGCCCCACCCAAAGCAAACAGAATAAATTTCGCTGAAAGCGGAAAGGAGATGGTGCAGGCCTTGATCTTTTTGGTTACCCCGAAGCAGAACGAAGTACGCTTCGGGGTGACTGGGGGTTTGTAAGTTTATCCCGAGCAACGCCTCGGGAGGGGCAAAGCCCCCTTGGGATGCCCAAGAATGAAACATGATTCACGTAAACGCCGCGCAGTTGAAAGGAAGGAACGGGGTGCTGCGGTTATTTGATATCGAAGGCAGAATCGTTTTCGAAAAACCGGCGGAGGTGTTGGCTGGTGGGTATTTTACGACGGAGATTTATATGCAGGATTTTTCAGAAGGAGTTTATGTCGTCAACCTGATCACGGATATGGAGACGTTGTCGTTTAAGACCAGTAAATTCTGACTAACCTACAATTTGTCGGTTTAACCCTGCCTACCGGCAGGCATCCCGATACCTATCGGGAGCGGGGAGCGCTAAGAGGCGCAAGGGGCGCGGGGAGTAACATTATCCTCTTACCAACTAGAAACCCCGTAACTCTGTAGCCCTGTAGCTCTGTAGCCCTGTAGCTCTGTAGCCCTGTAGCTCTGTAGCCCTGTAGCCCTGTAGCTCTGTAGCCCTGTAGCCCTGTAGCCCTGCAGCCCTGTAGCCCTGTAGCCCTGTAGCCCTGTAGCCCTGCAGCTTTGTAGCCCCGATGCTTCTCCCGCAACTTACACGGAGTGCACATTGCGGGACGGGGCGCAAGCGCTCTGCAACTCTGCATCCCGCATTGCAAAGCAATGGCGGGACTGTAACCCTGTAACTCCAAATCCTCAAAACAATCTCAACACCGGATACCGGTTATGCGTTGGTTCATGCCATTTTGAGTTTTGGAAGATGAAACTGTACATCGCCCAGGCGTTTTTCGCGAACTCAGGGTCTTCGGATCTCTTTTTTGCGAACGATTCAGCGAGCACAGGATCTGCACTTAAGAGTTGCCAGGCTGTTTCATCGAAAAGATAATCGCTGAACCATTCTTTCTGCTGGAGTATCGCATCGAAATACCCCCAGGCAAAAAATGCATCAGTAGCCTGTGGTTCGAGTGTTTCGATGATGTAACGGTTGGAAGGCTGGTTGCAGTAGATGAGGTAATCACCGGCGAAACAGCGGATGTCCTGCGTGTCTTTTTCTACGATTACGTTGCTGTGGATATAATGTCCTTCGTAGGGCGTTTTCCCGGTTTTGTAATCGCGGATGTAATACACTTCTGCCCGGATCACACTGTCTTTTTTCAACGGCTGCATTTTGATATGGTTGAGCTTGAGCCGTTCTATAACTTCCTTCCAGGCTTGAGGTACCAGGTAGGCAGTTGGTTTGCTGACCATCAGGGACGGCTTGAATCCGTTCCGATAGGGTATGTTTTTCCCGTAGGCGCGCAATTCGTTGTAATAGATGATGTCGAGTCCGGTTACTTTGCTGGTCTTGTGTTCGGCTTCATACCCAAGGAAAAACAAACTATCTACCTGGGTGCTGTCATGTTCCCAGGCGATCGGAAATTCCGTTTGCGTTTTGGAGACTATTTCAAATGCGTCGGCTCGGGCTTGTCGCAGCGTAGTGCCATAGATATTGCAGGCGAGGGTGATCAGATGTAAAAAAGTATAGGTGCATTCTACCCGCTGATGGAATGGCTTTAGCATATGCGTTTCCGTTACAAACGGAAATGCGTTGTATAATGCGCTGTACCCGGAAGCAAAACGGGGGGATTCGAGAAATCCGTTCATTCCTTCAGAGGGATCATCGCCCCAGACATTCACATACGGACTCATCGGATAATTCATCTTGTTCATGGCCAGATAGAGGTAGGGAAGAATGGTTTTCTTCATGATCTTGCTGATGGCAGTATGCAATTTGTCTTTCTGTGAGTCAATCAGCGTCATGGTGTACTGGTAATCTGCTCCGTCTGTAACGTGGGTGTCCACGAAAACATCGGGATCCCATTCAGTGTAAATCTTGTTAAACACTTTCGCGTTTTCTGAGTCGCATTTGATGAAATCACGGTTGAGGTCGAGGTTGCGGTAGTTGCCACGGAAACCCACTTCCTTCGGACCGTTCTGTCCCGACCGGAAGTATTCGCTGGTATTCAGCATACCATCTACATTGTACACCGGCACAATCACCAGTGCTACTTTCTCCGGCATCAGCAAAACATCGTCGAAATAATCTTTCACCAGCTTGATACAGGCATTTACTCCATCCGGCTCGCCGGGATGAATGCCGTTGTTGATGAAGAGAATGGTATAACCTTTTCTGCGCAGGCTATCGCGGTTGAAGATCCGTTCGGGTGAAACGATGAATAAATGCAGCGGACGACCGTTGTCGGAGTTTCCGACAGTGATCAGTTTTGCTTCCGCATACTTTTTATCCATCTCCTTGTAAAAGTTGATGGCTTCGTCGTACGTCACGGATACACCCGACTTATATTTTTCCCAGGCAGATTGTCCGAAGGAGATGTCGCACATCGTCAACACCAGCAGGCAGAGGTAAAGCAATTTGGTTTTCATAGCGAATTGCAAAGATGTAAGAAATTGCGGTTTTTTGGCCTGACAAAGCAGAAATCCAGTCATATCATTGTAGTGTATTCAAACCGATTCTTTAACTAAATGCTTCTGCCTATGGTCTGATTAAAAGAGCAAACTACAAGATCCCAAAAGTAAGAGCAGGGTCCTTCGCGGGGCTCTGCTCTTCGTCGTTTAGTTCCTACCGGGAAATTTGTATTTCGCTGAACCTGAACGGGAATTGATTTTTTAACGGATCGCCGCCTCCCTCTGTTTGTATCGCGACCTGCTCAGCATTAATGGTTTAGAAATTCTGCGTTTTTTACCGGCTAAACAAAGCCTCCGGTCGTTTATTTTTGTAGAATACCATGACCAGATTTTCCCATCTCCACGTACATACTCAGTTCTCCCTGCTCGACGGAGCAGCGGACATCTCTTCGCTCTACAAAAAAGCGGTTAAAGACAATATGCCGGCCCTGGCCATCACCGACCATGGAAACATGTTTGGTGCATTCAAGTTCGTGGCCGAGGCTTCAAAATACAATACCAAGGAAAACCCGAATACGATCAAGCCGATTGTAGGCTGCGAATTTTACATGGTGGAAAACCGCCATAAAACGCAGTTTACCCGCGAAGAGCGGGATGTTCGGTATCATCAGTTGCTGTTGGCGAAAAATGCCGAAGGCTACCGTAACCTGATTAAATTGTGTTCACTGGGGTACATCGAAGGCCTCTACGGTAAATATCCGCGTATCGATAAAGAAATTCTGTTGCAGTATCATACCGGACTGATAGCGACCACCTGTTGCCTGGGTGCCATCGTGCCTAAAACCATCATGAAACATGGAGAGGAGAAAGCGGAGCAGGAGTTTAAGTGGTGGCTCGATCTTTTCGGTGAAGATTATTATATCGAACTCCAGCGGCATGATATTCCGGAGCAAAAGAAAGTGAATGAAGTGCTGCTCGGTTTTGCGAAGAAGTACAACGTAAAGATGATTGCATCAAACGATTCGCATTATGTGGATCGTGATGATTATAACGCCCACGACATTCTCCTCTGCATCAACACAGGCGAAAAGAAGAGCACGCCTACGATGAAGGAGTTTGCAGAAGATGAATCCTCGATGCGCGGTAAACGGTTTGCTTTTTACAATGATCAGTTTTATTTCAAAACCACAGAGGAGATGCAGGAGCTCTTCAGTGATGTTCCGGAGGCGATTGATAATACCAATGAGATCGTCGATAAAATTGAAACGCTGCGACTGAAGCAGGATATTCTGCTGCCGAATTTCCAGGTGCCGCAGGAGTTTAACTCGCAGGACGAGTATCTCCATCATCTCACCTATACCGGGGCGTTGAAGCGGTACGGACAAATTACGCCGGAAATAGAAGAGCGCCTCAATTTCGAGTTGTTTACCATCAAAACGATGGGTTTTGCGGGTTACTTCCTTATCGTTGCCGACTTTATCAAAGCCGGACGCGATCTGGGAGTATTCATTGGTCCGGGTCGTGGTTCCGCAGCAGGTTCTGCAGTAGCGTATTGCATTGGTATCACCAACATTGATCCCATCAAGTACAATCTGCTTTTCGAAAGGTTCCTGAATCCGGATCGTAAGAGCATGCCCGATATCGATACAGACTTTGACGACGATGGTCGTCAGAAAGTCATCGATTATGTGGTGGATAAATATGGTAAGAATCAGGTGGCGCAGATTGTGACCTACGGTACGATGGCTGCCAAGATGAGTATCAAGGATGTTGCGCGCGTACTCGATCTTCCGTTACCCGACTCCAATGCATTGGCGAAGCTGGTGCCGGAGAAGCCGGGTATCGAACTCAAGCGTGTGCTGACCGCACCGATTGACGGAGAGAAGAGTCTGAAAGAAAAAGAAAATCTTAACAGCGATGAGATCGAGCAGGTGAAGCAGTTGCGGGAGATGATGAACGGAAAAGATCTTCGCGCGCAGGTTTTACAGGAAGCATTGGTGCTTGAAGGTTCTGTCCGGAATACCGGTATCCATGCAGCTGGAATCATCATTGCTCCGAAGGATCTCACCGAGATTATTCCGGTAGCCATCTCGAAGGAATCGGACTTGCTGATTACGCAGTTTGACGGAAAGGTAATTGAAGATGCAGGCGTTATCAAGATGGACTTTCTGGGACTGAAAACCCTTACCATCATCAAGGACGCCTTGAAGCTCATCAAGCAGAATCATGGAGTAGAGATTGATATCGATACGATTCCACTGAATGATGCGAAGACCTTTGAAATCTATCAGCGAGGTGAAACCAACGGTACGTTCCAGTTCGAGTCGCTGGGAATGCAGAAATATCTCAAAGATCTCAAACCCGACAAACTCGAAGATCTGATTGCGATGAACGCGTTGTTCCGCCCGGGACCTCTGGCCTACATTCCCAACTTCATCGCCCGTAAACATGGGCGCGAAGCCATCGAGTATGATTTGCCGGCTATGCAGGAGTTCCTCGAGGAGACTTATGGAATTACGGTCTATCAGGAACAGGTAATGTTGCTTTCGCAGAAGCTCGCGGGATTCACCAAAGGTGAAGCGGATACACTGCGGAAGGCGATGGGTAAGAAACAGAAGGACGTGCTCGATAAAATGAAGGGCAAGTTCATGGAGGGTTGCGAGAAGAACGGACATGATCTTAAAGTCTGCGATAAAGTATGGACCGACTGGGAAGCTTTCGCTTCCTATGCGTTCAACAAATCGCACTCTACCTGTTATGCTTTTGTTGCTTATCAGACCGGTTATCTCAAAGCACATTATCCGGCCGAGTATATGGCCTCGGTATTGACGCATAACCTTTCGCAACTCGAGAAAGTGACGTTCTTTATGGAAGAATGTCGCAGAATGGGTGTACCTGTATTAGGTCCGGATATCAATGAATCACAGTATAATTTCAGTGTTAACAAGAGCGGGCAAATCCGTTTTGGACTGGGTGCAGTAAAAGGAGTAGGGGAGCAGGCAGTTATCGCTACGATAGAAGAGCGGGAGAAGAGTGGTCCTTTTACCAGTGTATTTGACCTCACGCGTCGTGTTTCAGGCAAGGCCGTCAACAAACGATGTCTGGAAAGTCTGGCGCAGGCCGGAGCGCTCGATTGTTTTACTGAAACGCATCGGGCACAGTATTTCTTCGTCGATCCGCGTGATGGCATGAGTGGACTTGAAAAAGCTGCACGTTTCGGTAATGCATCAGCCACGCAGGCCAATAGTCTTCAGGCGAGTTTGTTCGGAGATGTGATGGTAGAAGAAGTATCGCAGCCAACACTCGGTAAATGCGAACCCTGGAGCAAACTGGAAGCGCTCACGAAGGAAAAAGAAGTCATCGGATTCTATATTTCGGGTCATCCGCTGGATGATTTCCGTTTTGAGTTGAAAAATTTCTGCAATACCCGTGTTGAGCAGATTTCTTCCAACGAAGGATTGAAAGCCTTACGCGGCAGAGATGTGGCCTTTGCGGGGATTATTACATCCGTGAATCACCGGATGAGTAAAACCGGAAAACCATTTGGCAGTTTTACTATCGAAGATCTGAGTGGTAGCATGGAGATAGCGCTCTTTGGCGAAGATTATGGAAAGCTCAAACAGTTCATGGAGCAGGAGAGTCTGGTGTTCATCAAAGCGAAAATCCAAAACCGGTTCCGCAGTGAAGAAGATTTTGAACTTAAACCCTATTCCATACAATATCTAAGCGACATTGGCGACAAACTAACCAAGGAACTGGTCGTACATCTGAAGTTATGGGAACTCGATACAGAGACCGGCGCCTCCTTGAAAGAACTGCTCACGCAACACCCGGGCAATGTACCTGTCAGAATAAAAGTGTACGACGAAGAAAAACGCTGGCAGTTGCCATTTCAGGTTAAGTCACTGAAAGTCAAGATAAATACAAAGTTAATGGAGGAGGTCGCCCGAATTACCGGCGGCGAAATTACCCTCACCTGACAAGCTGACAGTAAAACATAAACAGGAACAATAATTGTTATCCATAGCATCCACAAAAAAAATCTTAATTCATCATGGCATTAGAATTAACTGATCAGAACTTCGAAGAACTTGTTCTGAAATCCGACAAACCCGTACTCGTAGATTTTTGGGCAGAATGGTGTGGGCCTTGCCGCATGGTTGGTCCATTCGTTGAAGAACTGGCAAAAGAATACGAAGGAAAAGCGGTGATCGGCAAAGTAAACGTTGACCATAATCCCGGAGTTTCCATGCAGTTCGGTATCCGTAACATTCCGGCTTTACTGTACTTCAAAGACGGTAAAGTAGTTGACAAGCAAGTGGGCGCGGCGCCGAAGTCCGTTCTCGCCGGCAAGCTCAATGCACAAATGTAAGTCCACGTGTAAACGTTGATGATAGAGCAGAACCTGGCCGGTCGTGCTGAACGAATGCAACAGAAATGGTACATTCGCGTTAAAGCAAGACCGGTCAGTTTCATTTACAGCAGATGGCATTAAATCCCCAGGAATACAATCAGGTCAGTCACCTTGAACTCATCGCCCGTCAGGTGGTGGAAGGGTTTATTACGGGACTGCATAAGAGTCCTTTTCACGGATTTAGTGTTGAATTTGCGGAGCATCGGATCTACAATACCGGCGAGCCTACCCGTCATATTGACTGGAAGCTTTACGGTCGGACCGATAAATTGTTTACCAAGCGTTACGAAGAAGAAACCAACCTCCGCTGCCAGCTGGTGGTTGATAATTCCGCTTCGATGCATTTTCCCGAATACAATAAAAGGAAGCCGGATATCCTCAATAAAATCACCTTTTCATCGCATTGTGCAGCGGCGATCATGCAATTGCTGAAGATGCAACGGGATGCAGCAGGGTTAAGTATTTTCTCCGACAAGCTTGAGCTCAGTACAGCAGCACGCAGCAGTACCGTACATCATAAGTTGCTTATGCATAAGCTGGAGGAGGCCATCAATTCTAAAGGAAGTTCTTCAACAGCCCTTGCCACTGCATTGCATCAGATCGCTGAGAATATCCACAAACGCTCATTGGTCATCATTTTCAGCGATATGTTTGAGAATGCAGCCGATGCTAAAGAAATGTTTGGTGCCTTGCAGCATCTCCGTTATAACAAACATGAAGTCATCCTTTTTCATGTTATCGATAAACGGTTGGAACTTGATTTTCAGTTCGAAAATCGTCCTTACCAGTTTGTAGATATTGAAAGTGGTCAAGAAGTAAAAGTTCATGCTTCACAGGTGCGCGAAGCCTATCTGAAGCAGATGGATGCTTTCCGGAAAGAACTGCTGCTGAAATGTGCACAGTACAGAATTGATTTTATTGAAGCCGATGTCAACAAAGGCTATAAACAAGTGTTGATGCCTTATTTGCTAAAGCGAGGAAAAATGTTGTGATGCCCGGAAACTCAGGAATCATTAATAACTTTTAAATCACAGCATCTACGGTTTTCCCATTTTAACTTTCAATCAGCTTCATCACTCGTCATCAGCAGCGTCTCAAGCTGTTCCAGTAGCTCTTCTCCTGTAGCTAATGCCGGATCAACATTTTAACATCCATAACAATTTAACAGTTAAAACAGGTTAACATCAATAACATTTACAACAACTGAAATTTACCGAAGGCAAAATTCAGTAAAACAGTTTGATTACTTTTGATCCTCCTATGACCGGCCTGCTGCAACTTTACAGGAAATCGTTCTCGAATCTGAACCGTAACATCTGGATTCTTTCGCTGGTGATGTTCGTGAACCGGAGCGGGAACATGGTCTTGTTGTTTTCGTCCCTGTACATGACGCGTGAACTTGGTTTTTCGATAGCAGATGCAGGGTTGGTTATGAGTTTTTATGGGATCGGAAGTGTGCTGGGCAGTTATTTTGGGGGATGGTTGTCCGACCGGTATCGTCCGTATGATGTCATGATCTGGTCGTTACTCACCAGTGGGACGGTTTTGCTGCTTCTGTTACTTTTTAATACATTAACAGGACTTGCTGCCATCATCTTCTTGTATGCGTTTACTGCTGATATTTTCCGACCTGCCAATTCAAAGTCAATAGCAACCTTCAGTGATGCTGAAAACCGCACCCGATCAGTTTCGTTGGTCCGGCTGGCGGTAAATCTTGGATTTACGGTTGGTCCGGCTATTGGAGGATTTATCGCATTGTATCTGGGATATTACTGGCTTTTCGTGATTGATGCTATTACCACCTATGGAGCTGCGTTGATGTTGTGGATTTATCTTCCACGCACTGATTCGCAGGTCCCTCAGCAAGGAAATAATGTCCTGAATGATTCTTCCACTTCAGCATACCGGGACTTCCGTTATCTTGGCTTCATCTTCTTTGTAGCATTGTATGCTACCTGTTTCTTTCAGATTTTCGCCAGTATTCCGCAGTTTTTTAATAAAGTGTGCCATTACAATGAAGACACCATTGGTTTGTTAATGGCACTGAATGGACTTATTGTGGTTCTTGTCGAAATGCCCTTCGTGATGCTGATGCAACACCGGAAGGAGATTTTCCCGTTTATCATTCTTGGAACCTTATGTTTGCCATTATGCTTCACGATGTTATTGTTTGGAAAACAGCTGATGTTTTGGGCGATTGCCTATACAGTTGTAATCACCTTTTCTGAAGTCTTCGCAATGCCGTTTATGATGAATTATTCACTTTCGCGACCCCGAAAAGAGCGTCAGGGTCAGTATTCGGCATTGTATTCAATTGCTTACGGTATTGCAAATATTGCGGCTCCCGTTATAGGGCTTGGAACTGCAAATCGTTATGGATTTGATGGTATGTTCCTTTTGCTGATTGTACTGAGTCTGCTTACCGCTATAGGTTTTTTGGTGTTGGGGCGTGTGGAATCCAATGGTTAAGAAAATTTGGGATTTTATATCGCTATTTACACGTCAGATAACAATTTATTAATACATTTAGGGCTGCATTAAAATCTCGTACACCCTTGAAAACAAAAGTACTGTCCTTATTCAGCCTGTTCATCCTTGGCACGCTTAATTGGTCTCTGGCACAGGTGGTCATCAATGAATATTCTGCATCCAATCTGAATCAGTATGTCGATAATCACTCCGACTATGAAGACTGGATAGAATTATATAACACAGGTGCAACACCTGTAAATCTGGGTGGTTATTTTTTAAGTGATGACTCATTACAGAACACTAAATATGTAATCCCGGCAGGAACAACAATTGCCGCTAATGGTTTTTTGCGATTCTGGTGTTCAGGACGCAACACCTTTGCGGCAGGGCATTATCATACTACGTTCCGGATTACACAAACAAAGAATTCCGGAGAGGATGTCGTGTTTTCAGATCCATCCGGGACCATCATCGAGGGTGTTGATGTGTTGAAAACTCAAAATGGACATTCCCGTGGGAGGATAACCAATGGATCTCCTGTTTGGGGCATTTTTACTGTGCCAACTCCCAATGGTTCAAATAATCTGGTGACTCCTTATTCAGCATATGCTGACAAACCGGACTTTTCACTTCAGGCTGGTTTTTATCCGGGAGCTCAAACTGTAACCATTACTACCACTGAGCCTAATTCAGTTATTCGATATACATTGGATGGTACTGCACCTACAGCCACCTCCACCTTATATTCAGGGCCAATCACAGTTTCATCTACTAAAGTCGTTAAGGCAATAACATTTAGTTCGACATCTGTGATTTTACCCAGTTTCATGGAATTTGCAACCTACTTTGTTAATGTGAGTCATACGCTTCCCGTCATTTCTGTTGCAGGTACCCAATTAACCAATCTTGCCAATGGCACAGGCTCCCTCGAGCCTCAAGGATCTTTTGAGTACTTTGATACAAGTCTTCAACGTGTTGCAAATACCTATGGAGAGTTTAACCGTCACGGACAGGATTCATGGGTGCTAAGTCAACGAAGTATGGATTTTATCTCTCGCGATGAGATGGGGTATAACCATAGTGTTGAGGAGAAACTCTTTCATTACTCAACTCGCACCAATTTCCAACGCCTGATTCTGCGTGCAGCCGGTGATGATAATTATCCTGCAGATCATCGGCCGAATAACGAAGGAAGTGCGCATGTTCGTGATGCTTATGTACATATGCTGTCTCTCAAGGGAGGAATGAATCTGGATGTCCGCAATGATGAGAAAGTGATTGTATATCTGAATGGCGCTTATTGGGGAGTATACGATATCCGTGAAAACCCGGACGAGCATGATTACACAGAGTATTATTATGGACAGGATAAATATCATTTGCAATATATCCTGACCTGGGGTAACACCTGGGCTGAATATGGCGGACCACAGGCATTAAGTGACTGGTCTGTGTTGTTTAATTACATCATGAACAACAGTATGGCGAATCAATCTAACTTTGATTATGTAATCAATCAATACGATGCTACCAGTTTGGTTGATTATGTGATTGCAAACATGATGTCTGTTTGTTCTGATTGGTTGAACTGGAATACGGGCTGGTGGCGTGGAATGGATTCAACGGCTCAGCATTTGCGCTGGGGGTATATTTTATGGGATAACGATGCTACTTTCGGGCATTATATAAACTACACCGGTATTCCGAATACCGGTCCCTATGCTGATCCCTGCGATCCGGAAACGTTATCTGGTAATTCTGATCCGGAAGGGCACATTCAGATACTTAACCGTTTAAGACAGAATCCAGCCTTTAACCAGTATTATATTTCAAGGATGATAGATCTATGGAATACTGTATACAGCTGCGATAATATGTTGTCGCAATTGGATAGTGTTCGCGCTACTATTGACCCGGAGATGGCAGCACACGGTGTGCGTTGGGGTGGAACCTATTCGGAATGGAATCAGAATATGGATACACTGCGTGCATTTATCGAAACCCGTTGTAATAATATGGCAACCGGTTTTATAAATTGTTATAGTCTGACCGGGCCTTACGAAGTAACGATCAATGCAGATCCGGCCAATGCAGGTGCTGTACGGTTTAATAGTCTGGTGCACGATCAGTTTCCATGGACCGGAACCTATTTCGGCGGAATGAACAATATCTTCGAAGCATTACCGGATACACCTTATGTTTTTATTAACTGGACATCCAACAGCCAGGTGTTTAACCCGAACGATAGTACTGCACTGGTGACAGTGAATCTGAATGCTTCTGACTCAATTGTTGCGCATTTTGATTTTAATACACCTGTTTTCGGTATCACAAATGATCAGCCGGTTGCGAATGTATATCCAACAGTGGTCAGTGATTTTACACAACTTGACTTTAGTCTGCCCCAGGCGATGCCGGTTTATATTCAGCTAATGGATATAAATGGAAAGCAGATTCGTGTTCTTGCCAATGGGGAATACATGCAAAGAGGCTTTCATTCGATGAAACTGTCCATTCCGACAGGATCGCTTTTGGAGGGCATGTATCTCCTCCAGTTCAGGGCCGGCGGTTCTGCCAAAACATTTAAACTGATTGTAGCCGGACGATAAAAATTACATGCTTACTTAAAGGCGGATGCACAGCATGTGTTCCGCCTTTATTTGTTTAATGCTTCAATAGAATTTACCAGTACAGGCATCTGCACTTTCGGGATAGATCCGAATTCAAGGACGAAACTGCCGGATGGTTTAGTTCTGTCCTGCGTAACAATGACAAGTTTATAAATTCCTGGTGCCAGCATAACACCGTTTCCTGAATCGACAAGCCGGATACCAGGAGAAACCCGGTCTCTGAGCTGAAGAGGAGTCATGTCTTCCAGTTCAGCAAAATTTTCATTACCTGGTTTTGACTTGAAAAGGTAGAGCTCAGGTTGAAAACCAATTGTAATATTAGCTGGTTTGGTTTCATAAGCAGGAGTTACAAAGTCACCTTTGCGCGGAGCAAGAAGATCAGAGAGAGGGGAGATAACCCGGATTCCCAGTTCCTGCAGGCTGTCTTTTAACTCGAAATATGCTGTATATGACCATCCGGTTTTCTTCCGGATTAAAAAAGTACAAGTTGAGTCAATATATTCATACCGGCATTGTGGTTTTTCATACGGAACCGGCTTTGTAATTGCCGGAAAACCTCTGTTACCAGAAAGACTAAGAAAAGGGGAGAGTCTCTGTGCAGAGCTAATCTCCGGGTCTATAAAAAGAAATATTAAAGTAAGTGAAATGAATGGATTAAAGAGTATTTTCATTCTTTTGGATGAAGCTATTCAAATATCATATATATTCGTGGATATATAATTTTTATCGTTCAATTATGAATACAAAGATAAGTAACATTGTTCGGTTCGGTACAGTAGTGTTGTTAATACTCTGCTTCACCCGACCTCCTGTCAAGGCACAGAAAATCATGCTTTCTCCTGAGCTCAGAATTATGAGTGATCGTTTAGTTGAAAAAAACGATTCAGGATATATGGTTGATCAGGTCTATGATCTTGGTAATCCGGGAGAGCCGGGATTTAAGAGAGTACTGTATATATATCGGATCAATACTAACTATGAAACAGTCGCCACATTTGATTACAAAACCGATTGTGGAACCGACGTTGAATATATAGACCACTTTTATTTTAAGTCAAACATTGTTGTTTTAATTAAACGTAAAGTCCCGAAATCAAAAGATGTTGAGATAGCGGCTGTTCTGGTTGATAAAATAACTTTAAAGAAATCTTCAGAAAAAGTACTATCCTTTACTTCCAACGAAATTAAAACCTACTACGGTTTAGAGACTGGTTCCAATGATAAATTCTTTTTTGTGAAGTTTGGCGGCAGGAACTCCAGCGCTCATTTTGAAAAGCCGGAAGGGGTTGCTGTTGAAGCACCGATGAAAAGAATTGTCTTTACTCCGGATTTAAGGGAAGTGAAAGTAGATACAAAGCAATTGTTGGGGAGAAAAGACTATGAAGAACTCAAAGCTAAAGGCGGGAAATATGACTCGAAGGGTGGAGAAAGTGAGGGGCAGATTAGTTTGAATAATAAGGAGATAGTTTTTTATGAATGTATTTGGAAGTTGAATGAAAAGGAGAGGATAGATGTTTTATCTCGGATTAAATTCAGGCACTTTACAGTAGGAGGAGAGTCAATTGATTTTAGTTTAGATGTGGAAGACAGGATGATGACGAATGTTTCGGTTTTGTTTAACAAAGAGAAGGATGAAATTATTTTATGTGGACTTAAAAAAGGTAATGAAACAGGATTCTCTCTTGGCTATTTTTTAGTATGCCTGAATCCTGTTGATATGAAAGTTAAATATGAAAAATATAATCCGTTCGATCAGCAAATGATAAAAAGGGCCAGTGTGTTCTATGGCTTTAAAAAGGTGCCGGAAGGGAATCTTCCGACTACGTTGGATTTTATTGGTTTGAATACAATTGCAGATGGGTCTTCCTATATTGTATGGCAATTTTCTTTTGATGCTTCGTATACGGATACCCAATATGAAGAGACAATTGATTTTACACGCCCTAAATCCTCTGGTAATCCAATGGGTGGATTTCAAACAAAAAGGACATCAAAAAGTACCTATGTCAACCGAGCGGACATGGGGCCAATTATAGTCAGCTTACTTGATCCTGGTTTAAACCCAACATCTGCATTTTTCATTCCAAGATGGATGCGAAATTTTAGTTTGGATCGTTTTGCAGCGATCAGTTTGAAGTTGGTAAAAGAGGACCTGAATATATACTACAACGATCACCCGGAAAATGTAGGCCTTGGACTGGATGTTAAGGAAAAGAGACGAACGTGGAATACACTAAATGTCACTTCGCGGGCAACTGTTGCTACCATTACAAAAGATGGGAAGTTGTCCCGGAAGCTTTTATTATCCGAAGAAGAGTCTGGAAAGAGGATGTTTGTTACATTAGATAGCCCGGATGTGGATGCAAGTGGTACAACATTCGATTATTTACTCTTGTCTCCAATGGGTGGTGCTAAACCACGGCTTGTTAATCTGAATTATTAAAAGGTAAATCTGTAATTAGCAGTATGTCATTCCAGACTATAAGGTACTATTAAATATTCCATCAAGGACGTTGCTGAGAAACAGATGTAAATACTAAAAAGCATAAAAAACATTAAATTAATCTAAAACATACAAAATGAGAACAGGAAAATTATTTCACATGACCTTAATCGGAATGATATTGTTTTTTTTCAATTATCAGACTGTTTGTGCACAACAAATTACTGTATCACCTGAGATAAGTATCAAAGGAGATCGTTTGGTAGAGAAAAGCGAGGCAGGATATTTAATTGATCATATTTATACTTTAGGAAATCCGGGAGAGCCGGGCTATAAATATTATCCGTATATCTATCTGGTTGGTACGAATAATCAGGTTGTATCAACTTTCGATTATAAAACCGATTGTAATTTCAGTTCACAGTACATCGATCATATTTATTTACCATCCCGCATCATTGTGCTCATTCGCCGGAAAGCGGATAAAGCAAAAAACAATGAATTGGTTGCGGTGGAAGTGGACAAAAAAACATTGAAAAAAACCGGCGAGAAGCTTATACCGGTTCCGGTTAATTGTCTGGAGGAAATGTATCTGGTAAAGGCAACCACCAATGGAGAGAATTATGCCATTGATTTTCTGGGAATGGACATGACAAAGGAAGGGATGAAAAAGAACAATGGGGAACCGGTTGTTTTCACAAAACGCATGGTGTTGGATGCGGATTCAAAAGTGCTCGCATCGGATGAAGGAGAGATGATAACTCCTTCAGATATTGCGGAAGCAAAAACAAAGTCATCAGATGGGGGTGGATATCAAGGCGCAGGCACAGCACCTGCTTTCGGCGTTGGTAAAAATGGATTTGTTTTCATGGCAAATCTATTCAGATTAAATCAGAAAGCTGAATTGGATATTGCAGCCAGTGCAATATTCAGAAGGATTACTCCGGATGGTCAGGTGATCAAAGGAGCCATTGATGTCGAAAAAATGCAATTAGCTAAGCTGACCTGTTTTTATAACAAATCATCAGATGAAATAGTAGTTGTAGGCCTTAAGAAAGGATCAACGACGAAACAGTGTTCAGGATATCATCTGATCTTTGTGAATCCGGTTGATTTTAAAATAGTGCGGGAAAAGTATACTCCGTTTGATAGTAAGATGATTGATAATGCCAATCGTTATCTGAATCTTAAAAAAGGGGCACCGGATCAGATACCAACCGAATTTGATTTTGTTGATATGAAAATGCAGAAAGATGGTTCCATCTATCTGGTATGGCAATTTTCTATTGATGCATCCTATTCGGAAAAGACATATACGGAGTCTCCGGATTTTCTGAGACCAACCAATCCAGGCAATGTGGGTACAGGTTACGAAACCAAGAGAACCTCAAAAACCGTTTATGTAAGCCGCACCAAGTTGGGACCAATTGTAATTGCCAGTCTGGATCCTTCCTTGAATCAAAAGTGGATGAATTTTGTGCCTCGGGGTGTGGCCAACTTTGCTCTGGATCCATTTGCCTGGATAGATGCGCACCTGGTGAACGATAATTTGTATGTTTTTTACAACGATGCGCCAGAAAACCTGACAGGTGGTATGGAGGTTACTGAACCTAAAAAAACATTCACGGTTATTGTAAATACCGTTCCTGCAGTAACGATAGCAACACCCGATGGAAAGTTGACCCGAAAACAGGTGCTTTCAGCGGAGCAGTCAAATAAACGCATGTTCGTTACCCTCGGATGTCCGGAATCAAGTGGTACAGAAATCGACTTCTTGCTACAATCATCAAGAGGTGGTGCAAGGCCACAACTTGTGAATCTGAAGTATTAAAAGAATTCTATCATGGGGTCTGCTAAGAGCAACTGATCAGGTTCATCCGGGCGCAGATAAATACGCTGTGGGTATAACCGACATGTTTTGGGTGTACTTGAGAGTTAGGTGCAATTCGCTCAGAATGTCGAAAGAATGGAGGCTTGATTTTTTAAATTATTGATATTTAGGCACATAAAAAAACTGGTTTCGTTTTTATTTCAATTAACCGTGATATATCTTTGCAGCCCGATCAGAAGTATTGATCAAACGGTTCGGTAGTTCAGCTGGTTAGAATACATGCCTGTCACGCATGGGGTCGCGGGTTCGAGTCCCGTCCGGACCGCTTAATGACCAAAACAACGGTCAAGCGAAAAGAAAGCGAGCAATATAAAAGCTCGCTTTTTTATTTACAGCGATTTTCGCTCATCCGCCGAGGGCGGATCGTTGTTTTGGTTCCCTTTCACGGGTGAAAAGGGACCGACGAAGTCAATCTGTCCGGACCGCCTAAATCCGTTTAATACATGGCTTTTGCTTTTCATCGAGGTCTTTAATTAGCCGGAATTTTGAGCAGCATTAGCCAGAATAGGGGTCGCGGAATGACCCTATTGATTGTACATTTTTTAATGATAAAGTCATGTCGCCATTTGTGATGTTATCTTTTTATTATCCCTAAATGAGATATATGATCCAGGAATTTTCCAAATAGGTCCGTATTCCTTTCGCATCGTTTATACATTATTCTGAAGATGTTCTGGTTTATATTTTTAATTATTGGGGAACTATAAGTACTCTAATTTGAAACATTTTAAACCACTTTAAGTTGTAAGTTTAAAATAATAGCTAATTTGGTACTATGAATACTGAAAATCAATCAAAAATAAACCAACTGCTTTCTTCACAACCAGCAGGAACGATAATGCAGTCATTTTGGCTTAAGGAACAGGGATATAGCTTCGAATTACAAAAAAGGTATAGGAAAAGCCGGTGGCTGGAAGCTATTGGAACCGGAGCATTGAAGCGAGTGAATGATAAAGTAAGTTATGAAGGAGCAATATATGCGTTGCAGAAACAATCAAAACTATCTATACATCCGGCTGGTAAAACAGCTCTTGCCTTGTTGGGCTTAGGGCATTTCATAGAATTTACATCGAGCAACGTAGTGTTGTTTGGATCAAAGAACGAAAACCTTCCAACCTGGTTTAAGAATTACGATTGGCGTACAACAATCAATTACCACAAAACGACATTCCTGCCTGCTGAAAAGTTTCTTCAGGAAAAAGAATTCAATAATTTTTCTATCAAAATTTCCAATGCACCCAGAGGGATCATGGAATGCTTATATCTGGTACCTGACGAACAGGATTTGATGGAATGCTTTCATTTCATGGAAAACATGAATAATGTCAGACCGGGCGTAGTTCAGGATTTACTCGAAAATTGCAAGTCTATTAAGGTGAAGAGATTATTTCTTTACCTGGCAGAAAAGGTAAATCACGATTGGTTTAAAAAATTGGAAATCGAAAAAATAGATTTGGGGAATGGCAAAAGAAGCATTGTCAGGAATGGCGTCTATATTTCGAAATACAAAATAACAGTACCAAGTGTGTTAGAATCAAAATAATGAGAGAAGACTACAGAAATCAAGTTAGTCTTTTGTTGTCTATATTACCAGAGGTAGCAAAAGAAGCATGTTTTGCTCTGCATGGCGGGACAGCGATTAATCTGTTTATTCGTGATATGCCGCGACTTTCAGTTGACATTGATCTTACGTATTTGCCACTTGAAGATTATGAAACATCGCTAATGCATATCAATGACGCATTGAAACGAATTGTCGTCAGCGTCAGAAAAGTGCTTCCGGATTCAAATATTCATCACGACGAAGTAAATTGTAAATTGGTTGTGAATGATAAGAGGGGGGCTGTTAAAGTTGAGGTCAGCTTGATGGGCAGGGGAAGTATTTACGAGCCTCAGGCAATGCAGCTGTGCAGGAAAGCACAGGAAGAATTCGATGCTTATGTTGAGGTTAAGGTTTTAAATTACGGTTTGCTTTTCGGTGGAAAAATTTGTGCGGCACTGGACAGACAACATCCGAGAGATTTATTTGACGTATTATATCTGATGAACAATGAAGGATTCAGCGATCAGGTGAAAACCGGCTTCTTGTTTTATCTGATTAGTCACAGCAGACCGATGCATGAGATGCTTTCTCCGCATATGCAGGATCAACGCAGAGCATTGGAAAATCAATTCTCTGGTATGACTGCGGAGAGTTTTACATACAATCAATATGAGAAAACGAGGAGTTTGTTAATAGAAGTTATTCATCAAAGGTTGACAGAACGAGATAGGATTTTTTTGATGACAATTCTGAAACTTCAACCGGATTGGACAATCTATGATTTTAAGGATTACCCCGGAATCAAATGGAAACTTCTTAATCTTGAAAAATTGAAAAGCGGGAATCCGGACAAGTATCAATTCATGATCGATCAGCTTCAGTCAGTACTTTATCCGGGCAACAATTTAACTTTAAAATAAAGATATAAATTCGATCGAATATTATAAAGCCGGGTACAACTGGATAGATGGATTCAAGATAGTTAAACTGAATTAGCGAATTCGCCCGAATAAATAAGCAAGTTGAAATTAAACTGAGTTGTCAGAAAATAAAATACTATTAAAATTGCTATTAGCCCTTACTTCATGTGTTCCCTTATAAGATGCTCTATGAAAAGCTGTTTATTGGCTATTACTTGTTTATTCCTTTTTTGCCAAGTTAAAGCAGGAACTGATCTAGATGCCTTTAATTATGCCAATCAGTTATTCAGGTTTTCACAACTTAAAGAGGCAGATTCACTGTTTAGGGTAATTGTAAGTATTTCTATTCTGAAAAAAGACTCCACTGCCGTTGTGGCTGCCCTCAATAAACGAGCAGAATTGGCGATGCTAAACGGCAATTTAGAAAATGCAAAAGTTCTATTGGGTGTTTGTACTTCTTGGTTGCGTAAAAACGATCAGGAAATTAGCCCACTTTATGCCGACTATCACGCTAACATAGGTGATTATTTCATGAAACTTTCTGATGCTAAAGTTGCATTGTTTCATTATAAGATTGCGTTGGCAGGCTGGGCCACCATAGATGGGAACAGATCATTTAAATATGCATTGTCTCTGTCCCGGATTGCCCGCTATTATAATTTCATGATAAGCGTTGATTCTGCTTTGTTTTATGCTGAAAAAGCATGGTTGATTATACAGGATAATAAGATAGACCCGCGGATTTATCCTGTGTACCAGATTCTGGAAACATATGCATATGCTTTTAAAGTAAGAAAGCGGAGTCAGGGAATGGGTTTCAATAAAGCCACGGAAAAGGCGCGCCAACTTTTTATAAAGGCACTGAATTTTGCAGCAGATTATCATGGCTCTGAGAATGCTTTCTCAGGAAATATTCTGCGTAATATTGGTAATTCATATACAGACATTGTCCTTAATAATAGACTAACAGGGGCAGACCGCGATGTACCGTATTATAAGGGAATGCAGTACTACAGATCAGCTTTGCGAATGTACCATCACTATTTTGGAGAAGTACATCCGGAGTTGAGTACGCTTTATTACGTAATGGGCCTGTTGATTGATTACAGGAGCAATCCTCTGGATCGGGAGCAAAAAATTGCATATTTCGATAGTGCTATCATAGCACTGGGGGTTGATATTTATAAGTGGGATAGTATCAATGTTGTTGAACTTAGAGATTGTAAATACAAGTATGATTTACTCATTTTATTATATCAGAAAATTTCGGCACTTCAAAGGGAGTTTTATGAAAGTGATCGTAAGAACTATCTTTTATGGGCCGGGAAACTTACGCGTCCAATTATTCTTCTGTGGGATTTGGCAATTCAAGAGCTCGAATCAGAATTTTCCAATCGGCTTCTGAATATTTATGCCATTAACATGTTTGAGCTTGTAAACAACACATACCAATTGCTTTATAGCCAGGATCAGAAACGGGAATATCTCAATATGATGTTTCTTATCTCTGAAAAATCCCGCAGTACACTGCGGAGGAAATTACTCCATCAGACAGGCGCTACTAACCAGAATGTTTTTGAGCCGGTTTCAATCAGTTCATTGCAAAAGAAACTTGAGCCTGACATGTGCTACATATGCAATATCAGCCATCGTTGCATGCTTGTGGTAACTAAAGATACTGCATTTGCAGTCGAAACACAACAGGCCGATAGTCTTATCCATTATATGGAAGAACTGAAAGCAGCTATGAAAAACAGGAATCCGATTATGTACGATAAAATGGCAAACATCTTATATACCTGTATTTTCAGCCGGATATTCAACAATATGGCGGTTCAGCCCCAGAAACTTTTGCTGTCTATGAGCGACTTTTTTAATGGATTACCGGTCGCTGGTCTGACCATGCACCTATCTCATCCACCCACCGACTTCGGTAAACTGAATTACCTGCTCCATCAGTATGAAATAGGCAACATTCTTTCAGCAACCGATTATGTGTATTCTTTCAATAAAAAGAGTGTCTCTAATCATTCCATTTTAGGGGTTAGTCCTTCACTTTCTCGCAATGCGAACCTGCCATTTGCTAACGCCGTGTTGAAAGAGATGGAGGAAAAATATGAAGGGACCTTTTTCTCAAGATCCTCCGCAGATGATGTAGTAAATGCTATTTTTAATGGTCCGCAAGGAATTCTTCACCTGGGAACCCATGCTTTTTGGGATAAGGGAAACATCTTGAGTAGTTATTTGCTAATTGGCGATGATTCTCTTGGGACGGAAAGTCTGAGTATGGATTCATTGTTTCGACTTAAAAAGCAATTTAATCTGGTGAGCCTTATTGCCTGCAGTACAGGTGAAGGCAGTTTGGAATATGGCGAAGGGACGATTAATTTTTCGAAAGCCTTTTTGTATACCGGTAGTGGAGTTACGTTATCCACGCTATGGGATGTTGATGATAAGACCAGCGCAATTCTGGCCAAAGCATTTTTTAAAGAACTGTCGGATGGGATCAAGCCCTGCCTTGCCTTGCGACGGACGCAAATGGAATATCTCCGAAATTGCGCCAACCCGGAACTTGCCAATCCTTATTACTGGGCTGGATTGATTGTGACAGGCAAAAACAAAAGCGTTATTCCTACTCGTAATGCACAAATTTCCGTTTTAGTGTATATAGCAGTTGGGATATTCGTACTGGCACTGTTGATTGCATGGTATAAAAAAAGCAGGCACACCGATCAGGTGCGCCTGTGAAAGAACCGAGGAAGAAATAGCTACCTGGTCATTGTTACTCAAAAGGATTAACGTTGTACTTCCATTCGGTCCAATAATAAAATGTGTCCCTGTTCATCTCTAATTTCACACAGATACATTCCTGCTGACAGTCCTGAAATATTAATTACCTTAGAAGTATTTCCAGTCGATACGAGTTGACCGGTTATATTGAAAATTTTATAAAAAACCGGATCTTTTAAGTTTCCACCAAGGAACAGGATGTTTGTGGACGGATTTGGATACAGGTAGATATTTTCATCCAAATGCGAGATTTCATTTCTATTACAATTGGAAGGTTGAATATTTATTCCATTTAAAACAGAAGCTGTGGAAGTGCCGCAATTATTGGACGCTGTTACACTTAATTGCTGACCGGTTGTGTTGACATATTTGTAATTGATCGTGATAGTCTTTGTTCCCTGACCATTTACAATGTTACCAAGGCTGGCTGGCAATGACCAATTGTAGGAAGTAGTATTGCTGACTGTCTGGATGGAATATGGCACCTGAACTTGTCCGGGACAAATTTGCTGAAGCCCGGTAATCAAGCCTGGTTTAGACGGGGATGCCTGCAGACTAAGTGTTCTTGCAGCCGATGATCCGCAGTTGTTCTGGGCGATAACACTGAGTGTGCCGTTGTTAAAGGTTGGTCCGAAATCAACAGAAATGCTATTTGTACCCTGACCGTTGGTGATACTTGATCCCTGGGGCGCTGTCCAGTGATAACTTGTCGCTCCTGATGCCGATGAAAGCACGTACGCAATACCAGTTTGTTCACAAAGACCACCAGATGGTCCAGTTATGAAACCCGGGATAACAGGATTATTCAGGAGGAGGTTTTTTTGACGTACAGGACCGGTTCCGCAGGCGTTGCTTGCAGTCAGGCTGATAGCACCTCCTATGTATGATGAATCAGTGTTAACCGTTATGATATTAGTACCTGCCCCTGATAAAATATTCATGCCTGTGGGAAGAGTCCAATTGTATAAGCGGCATCGTGCCACCGTAAGTACTGAAAAAGTAGCTTGTTCGCCTGGACAAAGCTTGCTGGGACCGGATATAGAGGAGGGCCTTACAGGAATGGAAATCTGTAAATGTAGATCTACGCTCACCTCAGTCTGACCGCAGTTACCGGTAACTACCAATTTCAGAGATCCTGTAATTCCTGTATGCGCCTGCGGTAAGTTCCAGTAAAGTGTAAGGGTGTTCGTTCCCTGCCCGCTCATTACCGACACGCCTTGTGGCAGTATCCAGTTATAGCTGTTGGCTCCGTTCACAGCAGGTACTGAGAAGGTTGCTGCACCGAATCCCAGGTTAATGCACTGCACGGCAGGACCAGTGATAGGATCAACTACAGGTGCAAGCCCTTCATCGGTAGTGCCATCGCAGTCGTCATCAATTCCATTGCAGATTTCTATGCCAGAAGGGTTGATAGCAGGATCTGTATCGTTACAGTCTCCGTTCGTGATTGAAGAATTGGCGGGTGGCTGACAAAAATATCCAAGCAAGGAATCACCAAAGCCATCTCCGTCCACGTCGCTGTAATAAGCTTGTGATTGTCCGTTGCCACAGCCAAGTCCGCAAAATTTCACAAGGAGAGCGGTGCTGCCCGTGCTGCCAGAACAGACAATATCCCCATTATCAAGCACGGCAATTCCATTTCCGAAATCGGCATCATTCATATTGCCAAAACGACCTGAACCAATTAAATTCCCATTCGGATCAAATTTAACGGCAAGTAAATCAAAAACCTGGTTACTGGTATAGATACCGCCTGTACAGTATATGTTCCCTGCATTATCTTGTGTTGCACGCTGGAAGAGCGAAGTTGTTGATTTGCTGTAGGACTTTTCCCACTGAAGGTTCATATTATTATCAAAGTATGCGATAAAAGCATTCTTTTTTCCACCAGCGGTATCATAATTTCCGAAAATTAAAAAACCTGCATTTTTCGCAGTTGAGATTTGACCTATTGTATTAAAAGAATTATTGAATTTATAAGGTGCAATGGCTGTTTGCTGACCGTTATCATTCCATTTACGCAGGAAAATAGTACCGTTGTTTTGATCATTGAATACCGAGACATAATTGTTGACACCAGGGAGCTTGTCTATACCTCCGGTCCAATCGGGATTAATCTGTAGGCAATTTGACCAGACAATGTTTCCGTTCGGCGCAAGTTTTGTAATGCGAGTTGCATAGCTGGAGCATCCCGTATGGTGTTGTACATGCCCATAGCAGATAAATTCACCGTTCGAATTTTCAACGGCAATACTGCCGTAATTATCTCCGTAAGATTGTCCTGTCAAGGTCTGAACCCATTGCTGGTTGCCCATTGAATCCGTTTTAATGATATAACCTGCCGAAAAGACACCTGGAGCATTGCTCTTGCCATAAGCGCCATTAATAAGAAATCCTCCATCGGATGTTGCAATTACCCCAAGCGCGTAGTCATGGGATCCTCCGGAGTAAAACACCCTGCTCCATATCAGGTTCAGATCAGCATCGTATTTATTAAGTACGATATCTCCGTCTACCCAATTCAACTGCATATTGATGGTTCCAACTGTTACAATTTTATCATCGTTGGTTCTGATACATCTTCCATAACCACTGCTGTAATTTGTAAGGAATGTTGCTGTGTCACAAGCCAGGCTGTACTCAGGTGTCAGGATATTTCCAGTATACTCCCATACCTGGCCGTTTGGAAGAAAAGCGAAAAGTCTATCGTTAATGTTGACGAATGCAGTTGCTGCATCTGGAAAGGGACGGTCAGGTAGTTGAGTCCAATTCTGGGAGTTGCCGTTGAACTTCCAGAATTCATTCATATTATTGCCAAAAGTGCCATATTTAGTTTTAATGACGAAGGCTTCCGAATCTTTGGTTGTTACATTGTACCTATATGTAAAGCTGCCTGGAACATTGATGGAACTCCAGCTGTTTGTCCCCGGATCATACCGGAATCCGGCTCCATATGGTGTTCCTGATGGCGATTCACCGTTAATTACATAGGGGTTGTTATTCACTACAAATCCCACTCCATTACGCAATCCAATTGGCAAGGGCGCTACTGCACTCCAACTATTGAAGCCTGGGTTATATTTATAAGAGATAGCCTGCACTGCATTGCTATAGGGTACTGCACCTCCATAAATATATCCTTCGCCGTTCAATTCAAATGACCCTGCATCATACACCGTATTGGATGGATAGGATGCTCTTTGTGTCCAGATGTTACCGATAGGATCATATTCATAAAAAAGAGAAGTAGAGTATCCGCTGAACCAGCCCATACCGGCGTAGCCTTTTCCGTTGATAACAAAAGTCTCCAACGCCTGCATCCCCTGAGGCATGGAGGCAATCTGCGTCCAGCTGTCATTTAGCGGATCATAGCGGAACCAGGTATTTGTTTCTGCGCTCCCATAAGTATCATTTCCGGCTCCGTAATAAGCATAATTGCCTATTACGAATGACCCCGCCCGGTTTTTAGCCGGACCATTTTGCATTTGTACCCAACCATTTTGGGCGTAACTGCTATTCATTATTCCGATTGCCAGCAGTAGACTTGTTAGAATTTGTTTCATATTATTAGTTTGGTTAGTTTTGAAAATAAATTCGTTAGGTTCTGGTTCCATGGGTTTGAGAAGGACACGTGAAACAAGAATTTATTCCTTAGTAAAACCAGATCCAGAAAAGTAACCAGTTTAAGAAAAATTTTTGCGGACATAACTTTTAGATATGGATAAGGGTGATCTTGAAAAAATCCGGAACGGCGATTATGACCGACTGATTGCTTTCTATAAAATATACAGAAATGATTTTATCCATTGGGCTATCCGCAATTATTCCTGTTCAGAGGAAGAGGCCAAGGATGTATTTCAGGAAGTCATGATCAGTTTTTTTCAGAATATCCGATCCGGGCAGATTCATACTCTTTCATCCGGGGTTAAGACTTATTTGTGGGCGATCGGGAAAAATCACTTGCTTAATTGGTTAAAAAAAAACAAAAGGCTGGTTACTTTTCAATCAATTAAAGATATTAAGCTATCAGATCAAATCAATGATGAGATGGCTAAAAAGGAAGAGCAACAGCACAATCATGAACTGGTGAGAAAATATTTGTCATTGCTGGGAGAAAATGAACAGAAGATTTTGCGATTGTATTATATTGAGCAGCTGCCTATGTCTGTCATTGCTGAGAAAATGGGTTATAAAAATGCCGATGTTGCTAAAAAGAAGAAGTACGAGGTAATGAAAAAACTCGCCCGCATCATAGCGGATAAAGTAAGAATGTTATTATTGTTCTGAATTGGAAAAAGAACCGTTAAATAATCTGGAATTGATAGAAGCCTATATTGAGGGGCGCCTGTCAGAAGAACAAAATCTTCGGGTAAGAAGTTTGTTATCTACTGACCCTGACTTTCTTGAAGAGTTCAATTTATATAATACAATCGTAGATGGCATTCGAAGTGAAGCGACCGAAGCTTTGCGCGAGGAGATGAAAAAAGCAGATATTAAATTGGACCTAACAAATGAATCTATCAGAAGCAAAGGGAGAAGTTACCCTATGATAGCAGCAGTGTTATTATTATTTTTCCTTGCAACATCAACCGTTTATTTTATTAATTCAGGAAGGCGAATAGCTGCGATTCAGCAAGTATATGTAGAAGATCCCGGGTTACCTGTAACAATGAATGCTGAATCAAAAACCATTCTTGATAATGCTATGAGTTACTACAAAACCGGAGACACCGATAAGGGGTTGGTTTTGCTGAAAGAGTTAAGTAGAAATCTACCACAAAACGATACTGTCCGGTATTATATGGGAGTATTGTTGCTGAAATCCGGACATCCTTCCCTTGCAGTGAAAGAGTTTGAGTTCGTGTTGCAACCTGATATAACTTCCGTGTTTAAAAAAGATGCCGAATACAGAATTGCCTTTGCCTTTTGGATGCAGAATAAAAAGTCTGAGGCAAAGCACTTATTCAGACAAATCAAAGACAATCCTTTACATCCTTATCATCAGGCGGCTGTCAATGCTTTGGAGATTTTGGAATAATCCTTCCTTATGCATAATTGATGGGCGATGATCGATTGAGTTTTTGATTTATAATATAATTAGCCCTAACAGCCCGAATCCTGAAAAAAATCAGCCTGAACTCAAAATCCGTTAGCCGTAATTGATTGTATATCACTGTTTATCAAATAGATACTAGTCCCGTCCGGACCGCCAGATTTTAAAGGGTCACTTCGGTGACCCTTTGCATTTAAATATGTTTTATCATGTATTACGTTTACATTCTATTTAGCCCACGATTTGATATTTATTACAAAGGGATCACTCGAGATCCTGAAAAAAGGCTTTACGAGCACAACAATAATCTTTCAAGATATACATCAGGCAAGGGACCTTGGGAAATGGTATACAAGGAGGAAGTCAGTTCAAAAAGAGAGGCACTGATCCGGGAGAAAGCAATAAAAAAACTCAACCGGAGATCTATTCTGATGCTTATTCAGAAATAAACTTTACCAATGGGAAGGATAATTTAATCAGAGCTGGTTAGAATACATGCCTGTCATCTCGTCAAGTTAAGCTCGCTTGACTTGACGAGACGGGTTCGAGTCCAGTCCGGACCGCTTAATGACCAAAACAACGGTCAAGCGAAAAGAAAGCGAGCAATAAAAAAGCTCGCTTTTTTATTTACAGCGATTTTCGCTCATCCGCCGAGGGCGGATCGTTGTTTTGGTTCCCTTTCACGGGTGAAAAGGGACCGACGAAGTCAATCCGTCCGGACCGCTAAGGAGGTTGCCAAGAGGCCACCTCTTTACATTTAAATATGTTTTATCATGTATTACGTTTATATCATTTACAGCCTGAAGGTTGATTTATTTTATAAAGGCATAACGCAACATGTAGGCAGGCGTTTGTCAGCACATAACCACAATGAATCACCCTTTACACGAAATAAAGGCCCTTGGGAACTGGTGGCTGTATTTGAGAAACCAAATCGGTCATCAGCTATGCAGCTGGAGCGAAAGCTGAAGAATCTCACGCGGGTGCGGTTGCAAAAATTCTTGGAGAAATATGCAGATGGTCGCGGGTCCTGACGAATTGCTTTTGGCAATTGTCAGTATGCCTTCGGCATTCGAGTCGCCCATTGATGCTGACCGCAAGCGTCAGCATCGCATCTGTCAGTTGTTATTAATTCAGGCGAATTTCAGACTGAAAAAGGAAACTTCATATTCTTGCTTCGAATTCGTGCAGCATCTATTGTATCATCAGTTTGGTTTTTTCAATTTCTGAGCCGTTAGTGATAATGATAGTGTATAATCCTGCTGCTTTATTGCTGATGTCGAGTGTGACTTCTGCAATTCCATCTTCCGGTAAGAGTACTGTGGTTTCCACCAGTTGGCCGGTAATATTTATAATAGATAACTGGTAGGCCATATCGCTTTCAGCATTATAAACAATCGTTACTGTTTCGTGGGCCGGATTGGGAAAAATATTCAACTCTGTTTTTCTTTTTTCAGAAAAGAATTGACTATCGTCACTGTTTCTTAAGCTGGTTTGAAAGGTCCTGATAGATGTCCATCCTGACCAAACGGCCGGACTAGACGCACATTTGGATCTCACCTGCCACTGATAGGACGTATTGGTCAAGAGGCCGGTTAGCGTTTTTGAGTTCGTCGCACTCGTTGTATACATCCAGCTAAAGGTACCGCCTTTTTTATATCTCACCTGATAGGAGATGGCATCAGGAGAGCTGTTCCAGTTTACTATGGCAGAAGTTGAAGAGATACCGGTAGAAGTTAAATTACGCGGTTTCGGACAATCAAAAGGTTGATTGTACTTAATAAGGTAAATGTCTTGCAATCCTTTACTGGTCACTTGTGCGCCTGAAGCTGAATCTGCTTGCATGGTTCCTTCAAAGAGCCCGGCGGCAAATATGTTGCCTTTTGAATTGACTGCAATATCAGTACCAGCATCTGCAAGAGATTGGCCTGGCGTTGTTAACCAAAGATAATTTCCTGCAGTATCCAGCTTTTCAATGAATATATCAGTTGAACCTGCACTGCTGTTGCGTGATTGGGCGAGAGGACCAGGGTCAAAATCAACTGTCCCTGACCAGAGTCCCGTAACAAAGATGGCTGTTTGAGGATCATATTCAATATGTTTTGGCAAATTCGGGCCGCCGGTAAATTGTCTGCTCCATTTAAAGGTTCCTGAAGTGCCCAGCTTAACGATATAACATGTGGGATTAGCAGGTGAGGTTAAGTTGTTTACACCTGTGCCCGGATTAAAGTCAACTGTTCCTTGAAAGATACCGGTGATATAAATTTCTGATTGCATTCCTGTAACGAGAGATATACCGGTAACATGCTGAGTGGAATTGAATGATTTTGCCCAGACAAGATTCCCTGTAGCGTCTAACTTTTGTATATAAGTGTTATTGCTATTGTTGCCGGTAAGGTTGAGTACGTTCGATCCGGGATCAAAATCAACCGTGCCGGAATACTGACCAGTTGTTATAACAGCGTCGTTTTGATCAACCGCAACAGCATTTCCTCTGTCATCTCCGGTTCCTCCCATTCTTTTTGCCCAAAGGTAATTCCCTGCTGTATCTAATTTTAATACAAAGCAATCAAAACTGCCGGCTGAATTTAAGGTGGAAACTCCCGGGCCGGGATCGAAATCGTATGCAGAGCCAGAGAAAAAGCCCGTAACAATTACGTTCCCCGATTTGTCGATGCTGATTCCCGAGCCTTCAATGGATACACCTCCACTAATAGATTTTCCCCAAACGAAATGGCCGGATGAATCGTATTTGATGATACATACACCCTGATAGGAGAGGAAGGCATTAAGATAGAAGGTGCCGGGTCCTGGATCTGCATCCATGAAGCCGGAAAAATAACCGGTAACATATATGTTCCCATTATCATCATGTGTAATGTCGTTTATCCGGTCATCATTCTGATTGCCCAGATGGAAGGCCCATTGCAGGTTCCCGTCGACGTTGTATTTAGCCAGATACCCATCGTTGGTTGTTGAGGTTGGAAGTGTATTGAACGGCGGAATTAAATGAATGCCAATTCCCGGGTCAAAGTCAACCGTGTCAGAAACATCTCCTGCTATATAAAAGTTGCCCGACCTGTCTGCATCTATACAGGAAACCCGGTCGATGCGATCACTTCCAATCGATTTGGCCCATTGAAAAGTTTGTGAATGTGCAAAGTTTGCTATGAGCAGGACGAGGAGTATTGTTGGAATGTTGGTTTTCTTTTTCATGGGGTGCGATTTTGTAACTGCTGAATTACCCAGATGAGAATAAATCAAATTTCAGGAACATTACTTAAATCTGCAAATATTTTTGTGTATGCGGATTCCCAATAGGCCAATGAATAAAAACTGATTGTGAATGGTGAATTTGATGACCGTATTCTGCCATTATGAAAGTGATCATTCGGAATTTTAGTTGCAGGCACGGAGAATTATTTTGTGATTAACCAATGAAATAATCTGGTGTTGGCGGCTGTGGAAGAAAAAGGCTTGAGGCGCTGTTGGTAATGTAGTAAAAGCTCTAAGATTACTTTGCAAACTCACTCCTTCAAACTTAACCCGATCCTTTTCCTCGCCAGATCTACTTCCAGCACCTTTACCATGACATGCTGATTCAGTTTCACAACTTCTGCAGGATCGCTGATGAACCGGTCGGCCAAGTTGCTGAGGTGGATGAGTCCGTCCTGCTTTACGCCGATATCTACAAATGCGCCGAAGCGGGTGATGTTGGTGACAATACCCGGAATGCGCATTCCCGGTTCGAGGTGCTCGGGTTTGGTGATGCCTTTGGCAAATTCAAAGACCTTGATTTTGCTTCTTGGATCAAGACCCGGCTTTGCCAGTGCATCCATGATATCATTCAGCGTTGGAAGTCCGGTTTCGGCGTCTGTATATTTCTTTAGATCGACCTCTTTTCTTTTTTGTCCATCGCGGATGAACTCAGCGAGCGTGACACCGGCTTCTTTCGCCATCTTCTCCACCAGCTCATAACGTTCAGGGTGTACCGAGGTATTGTCGAGGGGATTTTCGCTTTCGTGTATCCGTAGAAAGCCGGCGCATTGTTCAAAGGCTTTTTCGCCAAGCCGGGCTACCTGCCTGAGTTGTTTTCGGGAGCGGAAGGCACCGTTTTCTTTTCGGTAGGCGACGATGTTTTGTGCGAGATTCGGACCAATGCCGGATACATAAGTTAACAAATGTTTGCTGGCAGTGTTGAGATTCACGCCGACTGAATTTACGGCGCGTTCAACAATTTCGTCGAGTCCGGATTTGAGTAATGCCTGGTCCACATCATGCTGGTATTGTCCAACGCCGATGGATTTGGGATCAATCTTCACCAGCTCTGCCAATGGGTCCATCAGGCGCCGTCCAATGGAAACAGCTCCGCGGACGGTAACATCATATTCCGGAAATTCTTCGCGCGCTACCGGTGATGCGGAATATACCGATGCTCCTTGTTCGCTGACAACGAATACCTGAATCTCGCTGTGAAAACGGAGACTCTGAATGAAGGATTCAGTTTCGCGTCCCGCCGTCCCGTTTCCAATGGCGATGGCTTCTATTTTATATACCTCGCAGAGCTGATGGATTTTGGCAGCCGCCTGTTTGCTCTGTGACTGGGGTGGATGCGGGTAAATGGTTTCATTGTGCAGCAGATTACCTTGTTTATCGAGGCAAACGCATTTGCAGCCTGAACGGAAACCGGGATCAATAGCAAGTACTGATTTATTGCCCAGAGGCGCGGCAAGCAAAAGCTGCAGAAGATTTTCTGCAAATACGGCAATCGCTTCTTTATCGGCCTTTTCTTTGTAATGATGAAATATCTCTGTTTCGATAGAGGGGGCAAGTAAACGCTGATAACTATCGGCGACGGCTATCCGTACTTGTTCGGAAGCAGGTGAAGTGCCTTTGACAAACCGTCGTTCCAGTTGCTGTATTGCTTTATCGGGATCTTCCGGACTGATGGATATCCGCAGAAATCCTTCTTCGGCTCCACGCAGCATAGCAAGAAAACGATGAGAGGGACACCGCATCAGCCGTTCGCGACTCGAAAAATAATCTTTGTATTTGATCGCCTCTTCCGCTTTCGATTTCACAACGCCTGACTGTATAACGCCTTCCCGCTGAAACAGGGCTCGGATACCGGCCCGGGCTTCAATACTTTCACTGATGATTTCAGCAAGGATATGCCGTGCCCCTTCCAGCGCTTCATCTATGGTTTTTACATTGTTCTTTACAAACGATCTTGCAATATCATTCAAAGGACCATTCCGTTGCTCCAGCAGGAAAGTCGCCAGCGGTTCCAGTCCGTTTTCACGTGCAACCGATGCCTTCGTTTTACGTTTTTGTTTGTAGGGGAGATAGAGGTCTTCGAGTGCTGTAACCGACCGGCAATCCAAGATGGAAGTGCGCAGCGACTCCGTTAATTTCCCCTGTTCTTCAATAACAGAGAGGATGGTTTGTTTCCGCTTCTCCAGTTCTTCAAATTGCAGCCATAATCTGCGAATGGCAGCGATCTGTATTTCATCAAGACTTCCGGTAGCTTCTTTGCGGTAACGGGCAATAAAGGGTACAGTAGCTCCACTCTTCAATAGAGAGATCGTTTTATCGACTGCAAAAAACGGGGTGCCAAGGTCGGCTGCAATCCATTGTGAAATATCGGACATATCCTGAACGCTTAAAGGATTTTAATTTCAATATGACCAACAGTAACAAGATCGCCGCTACGGAGTTTGGCCCGCTTCCGGTATTCTACCTGATTATTGAGTTTAATTTCACCATCGTCCACCATTTGCTTGGCATCGCTGCCGGTGTCTGCAATGCCCAGTAGTTTCAGCAGTTTGATCAGTTCAATGTATTCTTCCGTTAATTCAAATTCGTGTACTTGCTTTTTCACGCGGCTTCTTTTTGCAAAAATAGCCGAAACCCGATGGAAATTTCTTCTGCCGGTGAAAGCCTGCCAGAAAGCGATTGAACTATCTGGCAGGCTGACTGATGATCAGCCGTGCCGAACGCCCATTGTTGTGTATCAGATAAAGTCCGGATTGAAGTCCCGATACATCGATTAACGAAATCTCCGTCTCAACCATTGTCCGGCTGATCCAGCGTCCGGTAGCGTCATAAATTTCAAGTGGGGTAGATGTGTTAATGCCGGGGATCGTTATTTTATCGTCAGCAGGGTTGGGATAAACCGCAAGATCTGCCGGATTGTATGGTTGGTCTTCCAGTCCGGTTGTGGATGATAAAAAGGTCCAGGTATATTGAGTTAGAGTATTCCTTCTGCTCGTGCAAAGATCTGTTCCCAGTGTGAAAACACAATTTCCACTGTTGATGTTGTAGGTGTAGAAGCCTGTATCCTGACAAGCAGCCAGACCGGTGAGGTCGCGTATTTCAAATTGTCCGCCGGCAGAAGAAAAAAGACTTAAAGCCGTATAGTTACCGTTACCGGAAAAAGAGTAAAAGAGGGTATCCACCTCATACTTAAACCACAGGTTTGGACTTGGCGGGTTCGTGCCCAGCCAAATGGAATTTTGCAAATTTTGGGCGTTAGCACCATTCAGATTCCACAGGAGAAGAAGCAGTATTAGTTTTTTCATTTGCAGACCGGTTTTTTCCATCAGCGCATCCAAAATAGGAGGAAATACGGGTCTTGTTCGAAACAATTGTTGCGGACTGTCTAACTCATTGATTATGACCTTTTGATTTGAATCAATCTTCCAGTTAATGACCGGTAAATGTTGACCCCGGAACCATGAAGATCGCATGACCTTGCATTTATTTTCATCTCTCATTCATTCCTAATCCCTTGTTTTGCAACGCGGTTTGAGGCCAATGTGATGGAATGAGTTCACCGATAATTCATAATAAAAAAAGAACTTTGGCTCTCTCTTACCGTTTAATTGAACAATAGAATCCACTATGAAATCTTTATTCTCCTTCTTCGTCTTGTTTCTGGGTCTGGCTTTTGCCACGGTTGCTCAGGATCAGAAAGTCGCTCCGGTCAACCTTGCAGATGATCCGAATGCACCAGAAATTACCTTCGAGAAAGATCTTCATGATTTTGGAACGATAGATTTCGCCAGTGATGGTAATTGTGAGTTTAAATATACGAATACCGGGATAGACCCATTGTTGATTTCACAATGCAATGGTTCCTGTGGCTGTACTGCACCTCAATGTCCTAAAGAATCAATTCTTCGTGGTCAGTCTGGTATAATTAAAGTGCATTACGATACGAAACGTCCTGGTCCGTTTACCAAAACAGTTACGGTTCAGTCCAATGCAAAGAATGGTACAAAAGTACTGACAATTAAAGGAGTGGTGCGCACACAAGAACAAACTGATGACCAGATGCCTGTTCGTAAGGATAATGGGATGTCTCCACTTGAATTTCCATCCAAATAAAAAATCTAACATCTATACTTAATCATGAAAAAAGTTCTGTTCCTGGCCGCTTGTAGCTTCGTGCTCGCAGCTACTTCCGTAAATGCTCAAACCGATAAGCCAGCTGCAACCATGGCAGCCCCAGCTCCAGCACCTGCGGACAACAAAAATGCATCAGAGATGGTATTCGAGTCACTTGAATTCAACTTCGGTACTATTAAACAAGGGGAGTCTGTTACCCATGAATTCATCTTTGTTAACAACGGTAAAGAAGATCTCATCATTACAAATGCTCAAGGTTCTTGCGGTTGTACAGTTCCACAATACCCGAAAGAAGCGATTGCAAAAGGCGCAAAAGGTACTATCAAAGTAACGTTCAACTCTGCTGGTAAAATGGGTCTGCAGGATAAAACCGTTACCCTTACTTCAAATGCGAAGAACTCTCCGGTTATCCTTCACCTGAAAGGAACTGTGGAAGCTCCTGCTGCTCAGCCAGCTAACGTTGCACCAGCGCCTGGCAAATAAACTTAAATAAGTCTTAGATTTGTAGTCCCGGTTCAACATAGCCGGGACTACTTATTTTAACCCCATGCCGAAAATCTCCGATAAGGGCAATCAGATGCCCCCGAGTCCGATCCGTAAACTGGTTCCGTTTGCTGAAGCCGCGAAAAACCGTGGCATACAAATCTTTCATTTGAATATTGGTCAGCCCGATATTCATACACCGGAAGTGATGTTGGATGCGATGAGAAATCTTGATCTCCAGGTAGTAGAATACAGCCATTCAGCTGGTATTGAATCCTACAGGAAGAAACTGGCTGGTTACTACCAGAAACATCATATTCCGGTTGACTGGACTGATATCATTATCACTACAGGCGGCTCTGAAGCCATCGAGATAGGGATGATGGCTTGTCTGAATCCGGGTGATGAAATCATCGTACCGGAACCATACTATGCCAACTATAATGGATTCAGTACGCAGGCAAGTGTAGTCGTTAAACCAATCCCTTCCTCTATTGAAACGGGATTCGCATTACCGCCAATTTCCGAGTTCGAAAAGGCAATCACCCCCCGAACCAAAGCTATTCTGATCTGTAATCCGAGCAATCCGACCGGTTATCTCTACTCCCGTGAAGAGCTGGAGGTGTTAAAGCAGATTGTTCTCAAGCATGATCTATTCCTCTTTGCCGATGAGGTGTACCGCGAATTCTGTTATGATGGTCGTGAATATGTTTCGGTTTTACATATGGATCAGCTGGATCAGCATGTAGTATTGATGGATTCGATCTCCAAACGTTATTCAGCCTGCGGAGCAAGGATCGGTGCATTGATTTCTAAGAACAAAGAGGTAATGGCTGCAGCGCTCAAGTTTGCCCAGGCGCGTTTGAGTCCGCCAACCTTTGGACAGATTGCTGCCGAAGCAGCAATTGATACACCACAGTCATATTTTGATGAGGTGATCCGCGAATATGTTGCCCGTCGTGATTTTGTAGTAGATGCGTTGAATAAAATGGATGGAGTTTTCTGTCCCAAACCGAGCGGAGCGTTTTACTGTATGGCGCAATTGCCGGTTGATGATGCGGATAAATTCTGTCAATGGTTGCTTGAATCCTTCGATAATAATGGTAGAACGGTTATGCTTGCCCCTGCTACCGGGTTTTACTCCAGACCGGAACTTGGAAAACATCAGGTGCGGATCGCCTATGTGCTGAACCTTGATTCGTTGCGGGAAGCTATGGAATGTCTGGAAAAAGCACTGCAGGTGTATCCGGGGCGCATTTCAGTGAATAAATCAGAAACTGCTGCCGTCTGAATTAAGCAGAATATGTAAAGATACCGCCGGAGTCGCCCGACTCCGGCTTTTTTGTTTCCAGTATCCTAACGCATAGGTTTTACAGTCGTTTTTGTTAATATCTGCACTAGCGATGGGTCAGTGTATAGTTCGGTAGCGGATAGATTTGTGCGTTTAGCAATGACTGTGGAAAAGATACCAGGGCTGACTCCTGAATACCTTCAATATATTGTACTGGGCCTGCTAGGTCTGATGGCATTTTTACAGCTATATTATTGGCTGATAGAGATGTCAGGGCCGGCCTTTAAAACGGGAAAACAGCAGATATCGGATAAATTACCTCCGGTTTCGGTTGTGATTTGTGCACGTAATGAACTAAAAAACCTTCGTAACTTCCTACCGTCGATTCTGGATCAGGATTATCCCGAATATCAGGTAGTGGTGGTGAATGACTGTTCCTGGGATGAGTCACAGAATTATCTGGATGAGATGGCGGACGCCTATACCCGCCTAAAAGTGGTGACGTTGAAAGAGCAGGAAAAATATCAACACGGAAAGAAGTTTGCACTGACACTTGGAATAAAAGGTGCTGCGCATGAATATCTCTTACTGACCGATGCTGACTGCAAACCGGAAGGAAGAAACTGGATACGTTCGATGATGTCGGGATTTACACCGGGAAAGGAGATCGTGATTTCGTACGGTGCTTATATGAAAGAGCCGGGGATACTCAATAAATGGATCCGTTTCGATACGGTACTCAATGCGTTTATGTATCTCACCCGGGGTATGAACGGAAAAGCCTATATGGGTGTTGGCAGAAACCTGGCGTACACCAAATCGTTATTCTTTAAAAATAAAGGTTTCGCTAATCATTACCATATTATGTCAGGCGATGATGATTTGTTTATCAATGAAACTGCAACTGCGCAAAACACTGCGGTGGTCATTCAGCCTCAGGCATTTACATTCTCTAAGCCGAAAACCAGTCTGACTACCTGGATCTGGCAGAAAAAGAGACACATGAGCACTGGTACGCACTATAAAGGCCGCGACCGACGTCTCATCGGTTTGTATTTTTTCAGTCTCTTTTTGTTCTGGTTAGCGGTAATTCTTGCAATTCTCGTGAAACTAAACTGGCAGATTGTCGTAGGAATAGTCTCAATACGGCTGCTTACTCAAATGATCGTCTCATGGAAAGGTTTCAGGCAACTCGGCGAGTCCGACCTTCTTTTCTTGTTACCTGTATTCGATCTCATCGCAGCTTTTGTTTATCCTTTACTGGCCGTATCCAACCTCTTCATCAAAACCAAATCCTGGAAATAAATGGCCGGCACACTGACCCTAACTTCTGCTGAAACAACCAACAGGAAAAAAACAACCTCAACCAAACAGCAACCTATGGAACAACCAAAACCCATCGTACAGGTAGCAGATCAGGAAGTAATTCATCTTTCCGATAAAGCGATCAAGGATTATAAACTTGTTCGCCGTGCGGTAGATGATGGCGATCAGAAAGCCTATGCCGAACTGATGTCACGTTACAAAGACTCGATCTACTACATGTTGCTGAAGATGGTAAACAACCGTGATGATGCCGAGGATTTGACCATTGAAGCTTTTGGAAAGGCATTCAGAAATATCCGTCAGTACACGCCGGATTATGCCTTCAGTACCTGGTTGTTTAAAATTGCTACCAATAACTGTATCGACTTTATTCGCAAGAAACGCAAGATGATGTTGAGTATCGACCGCGGTTTCGAAAACGAAGAAGGACAGGATATCTCTCTCGAAGTGAAATCAGAAGGTCCCGGACCCGATGATGTGATGATGAAAAAGCAGAAAGTAATGATGATGAAGGACGTGGTGGATAAGCTGAAGCCCCGCTACCGTCGCCTGGTTGAACTAAGGTATTATCAGGAACTTTCATACGAAGAGATCGCTGAGGAGCTGAACCTTCCACTCGGTACTGTAAAAGCTCAGTTGTTCCGTGCACGCGAGTTTCTGTATCAGATCATGAAAAACTCCGAGTACGTAATGCACTAAGCATCCCGAACTCCGTTACCTTTGCCCCATGTCAAAAAACATGGGGCATTCTTTTTTATATGGTTCATTCGTTCCGGGGATTACCCCGGAAATGGAAAACCGTTTCCGTGACTTCAAATCGATGTTTCTCAGCTGGAATGAGAAAATTAACCTGATTTCGCGAAAAGACACAGAAGCATTCGAGGTGAAGCATGTTTTACATTCACTGGCCATTGCCCGGTTTATACGCTTCTATCCGGAAGCACGTGTGCTCGACTTAGGTACAGGCGGAGGATTTCCGGGAATTCCTTTGGCTATTGCCTTTCCAGAGGTGTCTTTTACGCTTGTCGATTCCATCGACAAGAAAATAAAGGCAGTGCAGGATATGGTTAACCGGCTGGAACTCTCCAATGTAAAGGTGGTGCGGGGTAGGGTTGAGGAGCTACCAGGACCCTATGATTATGTAGTCAGCCGGGCTGTTGCGCCGATGGAAGAGCTGGTGCAATGGACACGGAAACAACTGATTTCAGGTCAAAAAGGAAGTTTGCCCAATGGCTGGATTGTACTGAAAGGAGGCGATTTAAAAGAAGAACTTCGGATGTTCAGGAAAGAGGTTGAATTACAGCCGCTTAGGGAATGGTGGAAGGATGATTTCTTTGATACCAAAGTGCTGGTGTATCTCGCGCGTCAAATCATTTAAGAATTATTTTTTCTTTTTGACCGAATAAGTTTTTTTCTATCTTTGCGCTCCCTCAGCCCTGCCTCAGGCGGGAAGTAATAATATCAGAGCATCATGAAAAGGACATTTCAACCCTCGTTACGCAAGCGCAGAAACAAACATGGTTTCCGTAAAAGAATGGCTACTGCCAACGGACGCAGGGTATTAGCTGCGCGCAGAAAGAAAGGACGTAAAAAACTTACTGTTTCCGACGAGCATAGCTGGAGAAAGTAATCGTTCCTGAATAAGAATATCTGTAAGGCATCCCACCGGGATGCCTTTTTATTTTTCATTTTCCTTCAGAAGGATCTCGGTGATTTCGCTTTTCAGTTGCAATACATCATGCCCACAATTGAGGGTATGTATTCTGAAATTGCCTTTAAACCCCTTCAGAAACTGTTGACCCCATTTTACAGGAATGATTGCATCGTATTTTCCCATGATGAATTCCAGCCGGATGGGCCTTTTGAAAATATAATGACGGATCAGGTCGCGGTGAATATTGTATTGTGAGAGGAGAATCCAGGTATGGTAGATTCGGTAGCGATCGTCTTTTTCTCGGGTTTGATGGATGTAAAAAGCGGCTTGCTTGCTGTTGATCCGGCGGGTGAATTTCAGAAATCGTACAGTGGCGTGTATCAGAAATGGAAAACGGACGAAAGTAAGGCCGATGATTCGTCCGATCCAGGTTTGACCAACAAAATCACGGATTTTATTATTCCGGAGTCCGTCGGGGGCTATAATAAATAGCTCAAATATCCTGTGCGGGAGATGGTGTACCTGCCCCAATGCTATTCGTCCGCCCTGGCTATATCCCAGCAGTGAACACCTTACTTTTTTCTTTTCCCATAACAGCTTCTCGATCATCCGGGCCATTACGGCACCGGTAAAGTAGGGGAGACGGCGTTCGGGAGGAAGTCCCTTGGGTCCATGGTAGAAAAAGTCGAAGGCGATGATGGTATATTTCTCTCCCAGCACATCAGAAAACGGCAGAAAATCTGCAGCGCTTCGTCCGAACCCGTGAAAAGCTAACAACAGCTCCGGCCCCGAACCAAATTCGAGGTAGGGGAGCTGAAATTCTCCCGAACTTAAAAACTGATAATGAGGCTGCTCGGTCACCCGGCAAAGTTATATGCTAAAAACCGGTTTTTAAATTATTAACATTCACCATGCTAAGACCCGCTTTCCCTACCTTTGCGCAGTTAAATTCCCTCTGTGCGTGATAAAAATCTACAGCTTTCATCACTCTTTCGTACACACAGGGCTGCTATTTTCAAATTTTTCGATTCCACACCGATCCATCATCTCTTCTCCATAATCACCAATACAACGTCAAATGCCAAAAGATAACTCCATCAAAACGGTACTCATCATCGGAAGCGGTCCAATTGTCATCGGTCAGGCCTGCGAATTTGATTATTCAGGAAGCCAGGCTTCCCGTTCACTCAAGGAGGAAGGCATTGAAGTAGTGCTGATCAACTCAAATCCCGCCACCATCATGACCGATAAGGTGACGGCCGATCATGTGTACCTGAAGCCGCTGAACCGTAAATCGATTGCGGAGATTTTAACGAAGCATAAAATTGATGCGGTGTTGCCGACGATGGGCGGACAAACAGCCCTCAACCTTTGTATCGATTGTCAGAAAGCGGGATTATGGGAAAAGCATGGTGTGAAGATTATTGGTGTTGACATTGACGCCATTAAAACCACCGAGGACCGCGAACGTTTCCGTCTGCGTATGCTCGATTTAGGCGCACAGGTTTGCAAAGGGCGTACTGCAACATCGTTTTTGGAAGGGAAAGAGATTGCTCAGGAAATTGGTTTTCCTCTGGTGATTCGTCCATCATTTACATTGGGTGGAACCGGTGGAGGATTTGTGGATACCAAGGAAGAGTTTGATGCAGCACTCAACCATGGCCTGCACGCGAGTCCGGTACACGAAGTACTGATTGAACAGAGCATCATGGGCTGGAAGGAATTTGAGCTTGAACTGCTGCGTGATGGTAACGGTAACGTGATCATCATCTGTTCCATAGAGAATTTTGATCCGATGGGCATTCATACCGGCGATTCCATCACGGTAGCTCCGGCGATGACACTCAGCGACCGTACGTATCAGAAGCTCCGCGACCTCGCCATCAAATGCATGAACGGAATCGGGCAATTTGCCGGTGGCTGCAATATTCAGTTCTCGGTGAATCCCGAAAACGAAGATGAAATCATCGTCATCGAAATCAATCCACGTGTGAGTCGTTCCTCAGCCCTTGCCTCCAAAGCTACAGGATATCCGATTGCAAAGATTGCTGCGAAGCTGGCCATTGGATACAATCTCGACGAACTACAGAATCAGATTACCAAAACCACTTCTGCGTTTTTTGAACCTACACTCGACTATGTGATCGTTAAAGTGCCTCGCTGGAATTTCGATAAATTCAAAGGAACAGATCGTCACCTGGGTCTGCAAATGAAATCCGTTGGAGAAGCAATGGGCATCGGCCGCAGTTTTCAGGAAGCGCTGCAGAAAGCCTGTCAGAGTCTGGAAATTAAACGTAATGGTCTTGGTGCCGACGGGAAAGAACTCACCAATCAGGAAGCCATCCTCGAGAGTCTAAAGAATCCCAGCTGGAACCGTCTCTTCCACATCTATGATGCATTTAAGATGGGGATTCCGTTCAAGACGATACAGAAGCTCACGAAGATTGATGCCTGGTTCCTCAATCAGCTCGAAGAACTGGTAGAGCTCGAACGGGAAATTGAAAAACACTCCCTCGAAACCATCTCCCGCGACCTC
>WBZT01000307.1_pt1 | contig 41613 bp, 34 predicted proteins | sample 5204241 | NCBI WGS metagenome assembly WBZT01 (sample SAMN12344358, study PRJNA552823) | activated sludge metagenome | biome: Activated sludge suspended growth; feature: Nitrification reactor; material: Wastewater; isolation source: activated sludge from nitrification reactor of wastewater... | reverse complement strand
CATGTCATTGAGGATATCGATGATCTCGGCGGCACGCGCGCGCAATCCGGCAGGTACGGCGACGCTTCCCCGTTCGCCCTCGAGCCAGGCCATGTCCATCATCATCGAAACGATCCATACCTTGCGGTTTGCGTCTTCGAGCACGGCGACCCGACAGGGCAGGAATGCGGCGAAGTCGAGGTTGACGTCGATGAACTGTCGCGCCGTGACCGCGTCGCAGAAGCTGAAGATCTCGGTGCGCGGCGTCGGCATGCCGGTCATCGCTTCCACTTCCTTCGACAGCGGGCTGACGCCAACGAACTTGAAGTTGCGGCTGTTGGCACGAAGCTTGAGCGACTCGACCGCATCGTTGTAACTCACGCCAGGCATCGCCGGCATGCGAATGATGCGTACCGTCGTCGTGCGCGAGGTCGTTGCCCCCGGCGCTTCCGTATCGCCCGGCGCGGCTGCCGCCACGAGCGGCGGCGCGGCGATGGCAACGGACGCGACGGCGGCGCGCAGCAACCTGCCGGCGGCGCCATGGCGGTTCGGTCGCATCCTCATGAAAGGGGGCGGATTGCTGCGTGGCGGCATGGTGGGGCGCTCCTCGCTGAACAGGGGCTGGCTGCGGACCTGGCGTCCCGCCGGCGCGAAGCCCCGGGCCAAGGGCGGCAGGTTGCCCGTCCGCTCACGCCAAGGGCAATAGCCCGAGGGGGTTACCCCTCATGGGGGCTGCGTGGTGGTATTCCAATTGCGTTGGCAGGCGGCTAAAAAGCCGTAATGGCATCCAGACGGACCGTGTTGTCGCGCGGGACGCGTCGTCGTTTCCCGTCGGGCGATGCGGTGCGGAGCGCACATTCCGCGTACAGTCAAGGCTTGCTGCGTTGCGACCAGGCCGGCAATATCGCAGTCCGCGTCATGCACAACCCAAGAGGAGAAACGAGACGATGAATCCCCTACGCAGGCTGCTCCTGAAGGGAGCAGGGGCGAGCGGCGCCGTGCTGGCCGCGATTGCGGCAGGCGCACTCAGGCCCGGCCAGGTACTCGCGGCGAGCTGGAACACGGGCGCGTTCGAGGCGAAGAAGGTCGGCGACGCGATGAGCGGGCTGGGCATCGCCAACCCGGTCGACAGCGCCGATATCGTGATGAAGGCGCCCGACATCGCCGAGAACGGTGCCGTCGTGCCGATCGAGGTCACCAGCAACGTGCCGAACACCCAGAAGCTGTCGATCTTCATCGACAACAATCCCAATCCGCTGTGCGCCAGTTTCGACCTCGCCGGCGGTGCGATGCCGTCGGTCTCGGTACGCGTCAAGATGCAGCAGACCTCCAACGTGCGTGCGGTGGCGCATGCGGGTGGAAAGTTCTACGTGGCGGCGAAGGAAGTCAAGGTCACGATCGGCGGCTGCGGCGGCTGAGCACCCATCAACATCCCGATTAGAGAGAGGCAATCATGGGCGATCCGATGAAGATACGCGCCAGCATGCAGGGTGACGTGGCGGAGATCCGCGTGCTGGTGAACCACGCGATGGAAACCGGTCAGCGCAAGGACTCGGCGGGCAATCTGGTGCCCGCGCATTTCATCAAGCACCTGACCGCGACGGTCGGCGACAAGCTGGTGGTCGATGCGCAGATCGGCACCGCCATCTCGCGCAACCCTGTCTTCGCATTCAAGGTGAAGGGTGCAAAGGCCGGCGACAAGGTGGTCATCAACTGGCAGGACAACAAGGGCGACAGCCGCACCGACGAGGCCGTGATCGCCTGAGCGCGATCGCCGGGTCGCCACGCGTTGCGCCGCGAGAAACCCGGACGCAGTTGGCCGTTGGGGCCCTCGCGGACCCCGTTGACTCCAGGGAGGGACGGATGAGATTCAGGCGTGTGATCGGGCAGTCGCTGATGGCGGCACTGCTCTGCGCGGCGGTGCCGCTGGCCTGTGCCCAGGACGGCGCGGCCACCAAGGAAGAGAAGGACGCCACGATCCAGGAGATCGAGCGCTACCGCGAAATGATTGCGGACGGCAACCCGGCCGAGCTTTACGAACTGCGCGGCGAGGAGATGTGGAAGACCCCGCGCGGGCCGAAGAAGGCGACGCTGCAGGGTTGCGACCTCGGCCTCGGGCCGGGCGTGGTGAAGGGCGCCTACGCGAAGCTGCCGCGCTTCTTTGCCGACACCGGCAAGGTGCAGGATCTCGAGTCGCGGCTGGTTTCCTGCATGGTGAACCTGCAGGGCATGAACGAGGCCGAGGTGATTGCGCGGCCGTTCGGGCAGGACGCCTACAAGTCCGACCTCGAGGCGCTCGTCGCCTATGTCGTCGGGCAGTCCAAGGGCGTGACGATCGCGCCGCCGCTGGAACATGCGAAGGAGAAGGAAGCCTACGCGCTCGGCAAGCGCATGTTCCTGTACCGCGCCGGGCCCTACGACTTTTCGTGCGCCACCTGCCATTCCGAGAACGGGCGACGCATCCGCCTGCAGGATCTGCCCAATCTCACGACGCACATCGGCGCCTCGCGCGCCTATGCGACATGGCCGGCCTACCGCGTCTCGCAGGGCGAGTTCCGCAGCATGCAATGGCGCATGAACGACTGCTTCCGCCAGCAGCGCTTCCCCGAGCCGGGCTATGGTTCGGAGGTCGTCACCGCACTCATTTCCTATCTCGCGCAGATGGCCTCGGGCAGCCCTTACGAGGGCCCGGGCATCAAGCGCTGAACCCATTCGACAGGAGACAGATCGATGAAACGACATGCGCTGGCAGCGCTCCTGTGCGGCCTCGGGCTGGCGGGTTGCGCCACGATGGACGATGGCGCGGCCGAGAAGCGGCTGGTGGAAATCCTCAAGCGCGATTTCCACGAGAAAGGCATCGCGAAGCTCGACCGCCTCGACCAGGATGCGGTCCAGCAATCGTGCACCAAATTCAACAACAATCCGCCGCACGGCGGACCGGGCGGAATCGACAGGCTCGAGGCCGAGCAGATGGCGGCGATCAAGTGGCCGGCCGACGGCAAGTTCATCGGCGACTGGAAGAACGGCGAGAAGCTCGCGCAGGACGGCCGCGGCATGACCTGGACCGACAAGGCGGGCGCGCCGGCCGGCGGCAACTGCTACAACTGCCATCAGCTTGCACCCAAGGAGCTGTCGTTCGGCACCATCGGCCCCAGCCTCTACCACTACGGCAAGAGCCGCGGCAATTCGCCCGAGGTTCAGAAGTACACCTTCGGCAAGATCTTCAACGCCAAAGCCTACAACCTGTGCACCAACATGCCGCGCTTCGGCTACCACGGTGTGTTGACCGAGGCGCAGATCAAGGATCTGGTCGCGCTGCTGCTCGATCCGGCCTCGCCGGTGAACAACTGATTCCTGCAGTTCGCGTCTTGGCCTTGTGTCTGCTGCCGGGGAGCCTGATCGCATGTCGATGAGCCGCCGCGAGTTCCTCCATGCCCTGGCCGTGGCGACGGCCGCGGGCATGGCGCTCGACGCGCGCCGGGCATTCGCGGCCGGCGACGGCGAGCGGCTCTACGACGTGCCGCGCTTCGGCAACGTGCATCTGCTGCATTTCACCGACTGCCATGCGCAGCTGATGCCGATGTACTACCGCGAGCCGGATTTCAACATCGGCATCGGCGAGGCCGCAGGCAAGCCGCCGCACCTCGTCGGCGAGCATCTGCTCAAGGCATTCGGCGTCCGGCCCGGCAGCGTCGAGGCGCATGCGCTGACTTACCTCGATTTCCTGCAGGCGGCGAAAACCTACGGCGCGGTTGGCGGCTTCGCGCACCTCGCCACGCTGGTCAAGAAGCTGCGCTCAGGCCGCCCCGGCGCGCTGCTGCTCGACGGCGGCGATACCTGGCAGGGCTCCGCCACCGCCTTGTGGACGCGCGGGCAGGACATGGTCGACGCCTGCAAGCTGCTGGGCGTGGATATGATGAGCGCGCACTGGGAGTTCACCTACGGCGCCGAGCGCGTGCGGCAACTGGTGGACAACGAACTCGCCGGCAAAATCGAATTCCTCGCGCAGAACGTGAAGACCAGCGACTTCGGCGACCCGGTCTTCAAGCCTTATGCCATGCGCGAAATGAACGGCGTGCGCATTGCGGTGATCGGCCAGGCGTTTCCCTATACGCCGATCGCCAACCCGCGCCACCTGATTCCCGACTGGACCTTCGGCATCCAGGACGACGAGATGCAGAAGGTCGTGACCCGGGCGCGTGCCGAGGGCGCGCAGGTGGTCGTCGTGCTGTCGCACAACGGCATGGATGTCGACCTCAAGATGGCGAGCCGCGTCAGCGGCATCGACGCCATCCTCGGCGGCCACACCCACGACGGCGTGCCCGCGCCGAGCATCGTGCGCAACCCGGGCGGCCAGACGCTGGTGATGAATTCCGGCTGCAACGGCAAGTTCCTCTCGGTGCTCGACTTCGACGTGCGCGACGGCAAGGTGCGCGACTACCGCTACCGCCTGCTGCCGGTGTTCTCGAACCTGCTCGCCGCCGACAAGGACATGGTCGCCCACATCGAGAAGGTGCGGGCGCCGTTCGCCGCGAAGCTGAACGAAAAGCTCGCTGTCACCGAAGGGCTACTGTATCGCCGCGGCAACTTCAACGGCGCGTGGGACCAGTTGATCCTCGATGCCCTGCTCGACGTGAAAGGCGCGCAGATCGCGTTCTCGCCGGGCTTTCGCTGGGGTGCCACGCTGCTGCCCGGGCAGGCCATCACGATGGAGTCGCTGATGGACCAGACGGCCATCACCTACCCGCACACCACGCTGACCGAGATGAGCGGCGCGACCATCAAGACCATCCTCGAAGACGTGGCCGACAACCTCTTCAACCCCGACCCGTACTACCAGCAGGGCGGCGACATGGTGCGCGTCGGCGGCATGCGCTACACCTGCAACCCCAACGCGAAGATCGGCAGCCGCATTGCCGACATGCGCCTTGGCGACCAGCCGATCGAAGCCGGCAAGACCTACAAGGTCGCCGGCTGGGCCCCGGTCGCCGAAGGCGCCAGCGGCGAACCGGTCTGGGACGTCGTCGCGAAATGGCTGCGCGACCGCAAGACCGTGTCGACGCGCCGTCTCAACCTGCCGAAACTGGTCGGCGTCGAGGGCAACCCCGGCATCGGCTGACACCCGTCGCCTGCAAAGCGCCAGCCTGGAACCCGCATGGACGGGCGATCTTCAGCCTGCCGTCGCCATCCGCGCCGATCCATGCGGATCGTGGGCCGGGGAGGCGAGGGAGTGAGTATCCATGCGCCGCGCCGGGGGTCGCCCGGCGGCAAGTTACTTTCTTTTGCTTCGGCCAGTACTGCCCGGGGAAACTTGCATCGGCTGTTCGCAAGTCCCTGAAACGGTGGTCCTAATGGCGTCTTTCTGGCTGTTGCCGATTTCAGCTTCGGCTGCGCCAATCTGGCGACGTCAGGAGGACGCCGCCATGCACCCGGGACGCTATGTGTTCGCGCAGTTGATGGAGCATTTGCCGCTGCATGCGCTTCGCCGTGCGGTCAAGCGGTACGACGGCGAACGCTACGTCAAACGCTTCTCGTGTCTCGATCAGTTTCTTTGCATGGCTTTCGCGCAACTGGCCGGCCGCGAGGGCCTGCGCGAGATCGAGATTTGCCTTCGCGCACATCACGCCAAGCTCTACCACTTGGGCATCCGTGGCGGAATCGCGCGCAGTACGTTGGCTGATGCCAATGAACGGCGCGACTGGCGCATTTACGCCGAGTTCGCTCAGCAGTTGATCAGCACGGCACGGCGTCTTTACGCCGACGAGCCGCTGGGTGTCGAACTGGCGCAGACAGCCTACGCGCTCGATTCGACAACGATCGAGTTGTGCCTGTCGGTGTTTCCTTGGGCACGGGCAACGCCGCCTGGTCTAGGCGGTATCAAGCTGCACACGCTGCTCGATGTACGCGGCGCCATTCCGACGATGGTGCATGTGTCGGCGGCCAATCTCCATGACATCCATATGCTCGATCTGCTCGTCCCCGAGCCGGGTGCGATCTACCTGATGGATCGCGGCTACCTCGACTTCGCCCGGCCGTACCACCTGCACTGCCAAGGGGCATTTTTCCTGATGCGCGCGAAGCGCAATTTGCGTGTGCGTCGGCGCTATTCGCATGGCGTAGCCGATCGCAGCCTCATTGCCTGCGATCAGACCGTAACGCTCGCGCGCGAGGTCGTGCGCAACACCTATCCTGTGCCACTGCGACGCATCCGCGTGCGCGATGCAGACGCAGCCGGCTCGATCGTGTTGCTGACCAATCACTTCGGCTTGCCCGCCGCCACCGTCAGTGCCCTGTACCGGCATCGCTGGCAGATCGAGATCTTCTTCAAGTGGATCAAACAGCATCTGCGCATCAAGGCCTTCTTCGGTACTTCGCCCAATGCGGTCAAGACCCAAGTGTGGATCGCGGTGGCGGTCTACGTGCTCATTGCCATCGTGCGCAAGCGCTTGAACAGCGCGGCCAGCCTCAGTGAATTGCTACAGATCTTGAGCGTCACTTTGTTCGAGCAAACCTCGCTGGCACGAGTGCTTGCGCCCCCTGATCTACACAATCTCAATGATCAGTCCGATAACCAACTGAATCTGTTTGAGTATTGACTGGAAAGTACTGGGCGACGCAAGTAAGTGACTCGCCCGCCGGGCGAGACCGGCGCGGCGGTTCATGCACCGACGGACGTCCGGTTCGGCTGGAGCGCGCGCGGCCATGCCGGTGGGCTTCGTCAGTCCAACATGCACGCAGGATAGCCGCACTTGAAATCCGAAACGCCACCTGCCACAACCCGCATGGCATGGCGCTTCCCGGCCATGCAGCGTTACGAGGTCCGATCCACGCGCATCGCGGGCCGGTATTGTTGGAGAGCGCCAGTCCATGCGCCCGCCGGGGTTGTGCTTGTTTGTGATTGCGGGCGTTGCCGGCCTCTTCAGCGATCGCCCTGGATCATGCGGTACATGGTGATCGCGCCGGGTTCGAAGGTGTGGGTTTCCATCACGTTCCAGCCTTCGGCGCGCAGACGCGCGATGACCTCGTTCTTCGGATCGTAGGAGTTGTTGCGGCGGGTGATGAAGAAGATCGCCTTGCGGCCGGCAACGGCTTCGACCGTCGGCGACAGGTCCATGCCGACGACCGAGGGCGCGCACTTGCCCGAGGGGTAGCGCGCATTCGCGATGCCGGGCTGCGGATAGTCGCCCGGGATGCCGCGCATCTGCACGTCGACTTCGGCGTCGCGCAGGGCGTGCCCGAGCGGCAGCACCATTTCGTTGGGCACGGTGAGGACAGTGACTTCCGATGTCAGCGCACCGGCGGCTTCGACGTCGTCGACGATCTGCTGCACCACGCGATTCCAGGGTTCCTTGCGTCCGGTGGCGCCCTGCATCGGCAGCGCGAGCCAGAGCTGGTAGCCGAGCAGCGCGGCGAGCAGCAGCGGCATCGCGCGATGCCAGCGTGCCGCGAACACGCCGGCGAGGCCGAGCACGAAGGGCGGGCCGATGCCGATCAGGGCGCGCGCGAGGTAGATCGGCGTCGCGATGTGGCTGACGACGTAGTTCAGCAGTACCGGCAGGGCCGACAGGCAGCCGATGACGACCGCCGCGCGCCACATGCCGGCGCGCGCCAACAGGCCGAGGCCGAGCGCCCAGAGCGCAATGATCACCGCGAGTGCGGTGTCGGAATGCACGCCGAGCGCCCAGCGCAGTTCCTGGCGGAACTGCCACCAGCCGGGGCGCTGGATCCAGAAATCGCCGCTGACGCCGCGCGCCTGCTCGATGAAGGTCGGCAGATAGGGCAGCCAGAGCAGCAGGATGAGCACGGCGGCGATGAACATCGGCTTGAACAGGCGCCGCGAGCCGCGATCGACGGCCATCAGCACCAGCAGCGCGACGGCGAAGGCCACCAGCGAGAGCGACGCGGTGTTGTTGAACCACAGCATCAGCGCGCCGCCGGCGACCAGCGAGACCCAGGCGCCGATCGAGCGGTCTTCGGTGCCGCGCATCGGACTCAGCAGCCGCATTGCCGCGAAGCACACCATGGAGGAGGCCATGGCGAGCAGGGCGTAGGGCCGCGCTTCCTGCGCGAACTGCACCTGGAAGGGCGCGGTGGCAAAGATCAGCCCGGCGATCAGCGCATGGCGCAGCCCGAGTTCACGACCGGCGAGCATGACGAAGCCGGTGGTGATCACGCCGGCGATGGCCGACATGGCGCGCAGCCCGGTGGCGGTGTCGCCGAAGGCGCCGACCCATAGCTTGAGCAGCATCGCGTAAAGCGGTGGATGCGGGTCGCACTGGGGAACCAGGTTCCAGAGATCGGCGAGCGATTGCTGCGCGTCCCACCAGGAATAGCCTTCGTCGAGCCACAGCGGCAGCACGCCGACGTTGGCGAAGCGCATCGCCGCGGCGACCAGCAGGATCAGTGCGAAGACGAGGCGAAGGTAAGGCGCGTCGGAAAAATGGTGGGAGGGATGATCGGTTTGCGGGGTATTCATTTGCGGCGCGGCAGCATGATTCTTCGTATCAGCCGACGCAGTTCGGTCGGGTCAGGACTGCGGCGAGGGCCGGAGCATAGACCTAAACGCAAGCGCAGGGCGTGCGGTTGGCCTCGATTGCAAAAATATTTCGGGGCGCCGGAACCGGCGATCGGGGCCGGATCAGTCCAGCAAGTCGAGATCGCTGCCGGACAGCTTGCGCCAGTGGCCGTTGACCCGCCCTTCGATCGGGCGGAAGCGTGCCTTGTACGCCATCTTGCGGCTGTCGCGGATCCAGTAGCCAAGGTAGAGATAGGGCAATTCCAGCAGGCGGCACTGCTCGATCTGCCACAGGATGCCGTAGGTGCCGTAGCCGTATTCGGGCAGATCGGGATCGTAGAACGTATAGACCGAAGACAGGCCGTCGGACAGCACGTCGATGATGCTCACCATGCGCAGCACGCCGTTTTCGCGAAACTCGACGAGGCGCGAGTCGACGTGGCTCTGCAGCAGGAAGTGCGCGTATTGCTCGCGCGAATCCTGGTCCATGCCGCCGCCGCTGTGGCGTTGTGCCTGGTAGCGCTGGTACAGCGCGTAGTGTTCTTCGCGAAACACCAGCGGAAGCTCGCGCGCGCCGAGCGTGGCATTGCGCGACGAGGTGCGCCGCTGGCTGCGGTTGGGCGAAAAATCGGCCACCGGTATGCGCACCGGCACGCAGGCGCGGCAGGCGTCGCAATATGGCCGGTAGGTGAACACGCCGCTGCGCCGGAAGCCGTTGCGCACCAGCTCTCCGTAGAGCACCACGTCGATCATGTGCGATGGCGTGGCCACCTGCGAGCGCGCGATCCGCCCTGGCAGGTAGGAGCACGTGTAGGGCGCCGTCGCGTAGAACTGCAGCAGCGTGTAGGGCAGATCCTTGAGCAGCGTCATGGTGCGGCGGATGGTGCGGCGCGAAATGCATCTTTCATCGCATCGTCCGGCCATGCGCCGGGCGCGTCGCCTTCGCGCGTCCAGCGTGCGAGGCCGGCCACGAAATCGGAGCGCGGAATCTCGCGGGCTCCGAGCGAGGCAAGATGCGACGTGTTCATCTGGCAATCGACAACGGCAAAATCCCGGTGCACAAGATAACGTGCGAGGTGAGCAAGTGCAATTTTGCTCGCATCCGTCACGCGTGCGAACATCGATTCGCCGTAGAACGCGCGGCCGAGCGCGACGCCGTACAGACCGCCGACCAGTTCACCGTCGATCCAGGTTTCGACGCTGTGTGCGTGGCCAAGCCGGTGCAGCCGCAGGTAGGCGGCCCGCATTTCCGGCAGTATCCAGGTTCCGCCCGCAGCTTGGCGCGGTGCGGCGCAGGCCGACATGACGGCTTCGAACGATGTGTCGCAGCGCACCGTGTAATCCGGCTTGCGAAGCCGCTTGCGCAGCGAATGGGAGATGCGGAACTCGGCCGGCACGAGCACCATGCGCGGGTCGGGCGACCACCACAGCAGCGGCTCGCCTTCGCCATACCAGGGGAATATTCCGGTCCGGTAAGCGGCAAGCAGGCGAGCCGGTTCGAGATCGCCGCCGGCGCACAACAGGCCGTTCGGTTCCTTCAGCGCGCGCGATGGCGGCGGAAAGACGGGGTCGGGGCCAAGCCAAGGTATCAAGCCGCCCGGATTCCCTGCGCGCGCTTGAGCAAGGGAATCGAATCCGGCTCGATGAGCGTTTCGGTTCGCGGCCCGGCCTCGGGCTGGCGGAACGCCACGACATGGTCGACGTCGAGCCGTATGCCGATTTTCTCGCCCAGCGCATGGTTGTGATGGGACGGCACCAGCGACAGCACACGCGCGCCGCTGTTCAGGCGCAGGGTGTAGAGGATTTCCGCGCCGCGGAACGCCTTGTGGACGACCTCCGCCCGGAGGTTGCTGCCATCGTCGTGAATGACGTCGTCCGGGCGCAGCAGCACATCGACACTGCAGCCGCGGCCGCAAGCACCGCAGCCACGGCTGCACTCGATGGGCACACGGCTGCGCAGGCGGCCGAGTTCGACCTCGACTGTTTCGGGGTCGGTGACCGTTCCGGGCACGAACACGCCTTGGCCCACGAAATCCGCGACGAAGCGATTGTCCGGGCAGTGGTAAAGGTTGTAGGCGCTGTCCCATTGCTGGATGCGTCCTTCGTGCATGACGCCGATCTCGTCCGCGATGGCGAAGGCCTCGTGCTGGTCGTGCGTGACCAGGATCGCCGTGGTGCCGGCCGACTTGATGATCTCGCGGACTTCGGTTGCCAGCCGTTCGCGCAGGTCGACGTCGAGGTTGGAGAAGGGCTCATCCATCAACAGCAACTGCGGGCGCGGGGCGAGCGCACGTGCGAGCGCGACGCGCTGTTGCTGTCCGCCGGACAATTCGTGCGGATACTTGCGGTCCTGACCTGCCAGCCCGACCGTGTGCAGGAGGTCATACACCCGCGCCTGCGATCCCGATTCGCCGCGCAGCCCGAACGCGACGTTCTGCGCGACCGTCAGGTGGGGAAACAGGGCGTAGTCCTGGAACACCATGCCGATGCGCCGCCGTTCCGCCGGAACGTGCATGCCCGGCCCGCTGACGCAGGCATCCTCGAGACGGATTTCGCCCCCGGAGACGCGCTCGAAACCCGCGATGCATCGCAGCACAGTCGTCTTGCCGCAACCCGACGGCCCGAGCAGGCATCCGATCGTGCCGCGCTCGAGCGAAAAATCGAGGCGGTCCACGACCTTGTGGGTTCCGTAGGACTGGGAAACGTCGACAAGTTCGAGCAGGGGCATCGTGTCGAATGAAGCCGGGAGTTGCAGTCGATTATAATTCGCAATCTGGTCGGACGGCTCCCGCTTGTTTCCGGTTTCGTCCGCATTGCCTTCTTCCGACTTTCGATGAGTTCGAACGCTGCAGCGATCGGTACCCCGTCAGCCCACGCAGGCATTCCGCGCCGCCCATCCTGGTTGGTCGCAGGGGCGATGCTAATCGCGGCATTGGTTGCCGCGCCGGTCGTGTCGGTCGGGTCGAACGTCTTTCTCGGCGGGACGGGCGACACCTGGTCGCATCTCGCGTCGACGGTGCTTCCAGAGTACGTGATGACGACGCTCTGGTTGTGTATCGGGGTCGGGTTCGGTGCAGCGGCACTCGGCGTTGGCGCGGCCTGGCTGACCACGATGCTCGATTTTCCCGGCCGGCGCGTGTTCGACTGGGCGCTCGTCCTGCCGCTCGCGGTGCCCGCCTATGTCATGGCCTACACGTATACCGACCTGCTGCAGTTCGTCGGGCCGGTGCAGACGTGGCTGCGCGAGGCCTTCGGCTGGCGACGTGGCGACTACTGGTTTCCCGACGTGCGCACGACGGGCGGCGCGATCGTCATGTTCATCCTCGTGCTCTATCCGTATGTTTATCTGCTCGCCCGCACCGCGTTTCTCGAACGCGCGGGCGGCATGCTCGAAGTTTCGCGGTCGCTCGGCCTCGGGGCGTGGGAGAGCTTCTTCCGCGTGTCGCTTCCTCTGGCGCGGCCGGCGATCGCGGGCGGCGTGGCGCTGGCGCTGATGGAAACCCTGGCCGATTATGGCACCGTGTCCTACTTCGCGGTGCAGACGTTCACTACCGGCATCTACCGCGCCTGGTTCTCGCTCGGCGACCGCATCGCCGCCGCGCAGTTGTCGATGCTGCTGCTCGGTTTCGTTGTGCTCGTGCTGACGCTGGAGCGCGTGACCCGCGGGCGGGCGCGCTTTCACAACACCACGGGCCGTCGCAAGCCGCACGGTGGACGGCCGCTGCACGGCTGGCGCGCGGCACTCGCTTTCGCCGGCTGCATGGTTCCGCTGACGCTGGGTTTTCTGGTGCCGGGCGGGCTGTTGCTCGAAATGGCCCTGACCGAAGGGGATGCGCAGTTCGGCAGCCGGTTCGTTCAACTGGCCGGCAACAGTTTCACGCTTGCTGCGCTGGCGTCGGCTCTGGCTGTGATGCTCGCAATTGTGCTGGCCTATGCGAACAGGATCTACCGGAGCGTGCCGACCCTGCTCGCCACGCGCGTCGTCGGACTCGGATACGCCGTCCCCGGATCGGTCATTGCGGTGGGTGTGCTGATTCCGGTCACGCGGCTCGACAATGCGCTGGCGCAGTTGATCGTCCACGTTACGGGCAGCAATCCTGGCTTGCTGCTCACCGGCAGTGTTGCGGCGCTGGTGTTCGCCTACCTCGCACGTTTCCTCACTGTGGCCCTGCAGACGGTGGAGGCCAGTCTCGGCAAGATCACGCCCAGCATGGACGATGCCGCGCGCAGCCTCGGCCATACGCAGGGCGAGACCCTGCGTCACGTGCATGTTCCGCTGCTGCGCGGCAGCCTGCTGACCGCCGGCCTGCTGGTTTTCGTGGATGTGATGAAGGAACTGCCGGCAACGCTGGTCATGCGGCCGTTCAATTTCGATACGCTCGCGACCCAGGCCTATACGCTGGCGGCTGACGAGCGCCTTGCCGAGGCTTCGACCTCGGCGCTTACGATCGTCGCGGTCGGCGTGTTGCCGCTCATCGTGCTGTCGCGGCAGATTGCGCAATCGCGCCGGGCATGAAAAACCCCGCGTGAGGCGGGGTTCGTGTCCTCTGACGGTTGGCGCTTAGCGAAAGCCGGCGCGGTCGAAAATCTTCTGGGCCAGCGCGGTGTTTTTCGCGAGTTGTCCAATCGGCAGTGTGTCGGCCTTGAATTTGCCCAGCGCGTCGAGTTCGGGATTCTTGACCACGGCGCTCTTGACCACCGGCCATTCGTTGTTGCCGTTGGCGAAGTAGCCCTGCGCCTCGTCGCTTGCGAGGTATTCCATGAACTTGAGCGCGGCATCCTTGTTCGGCGCGTTCTTCAGGACGCCCGCACCAGAGATGTTGACGTGCGTGCCCCAGGATTTCTGGTTTGGCCATGCGACGCCGATCGCCTGGACGACCTTGCGGTCTTCGGGTTTGTCGGAACGCATCAAGCGTACCAGATAGTAGGTGTTCGAGATCGTCACGCCGCACTCGCCTGCCGCGACTGCGCGCAACTGATCGGTGTCGCCGCCCTTCGGCGAGCGGGCGAAGTTGGCGACGACGCCGCGCGCCCATTCCTCGGCCTTGGCTTCACCGTCATGGGAGATCAGGGCCGAGCCGAGCGAGAGGTTGTAGGGATGTGCCCCGGATCGTGAGCATACCTGGCCCTTGAGCTTGGGCGACGCCAGATCCTCGTAGTTCTGCACGTCTTCGGCCTTGACCGCAACCTTGTTGTAGACGATCACGCGAGCACGCGTGGAAAACGCCATCCAGGTCGGCGTGCGCAGGTTGTCGGGAATGCGTTCCTCGAGAAGTTTCGATTTCACCGGAGCGAACAATCCGAGACTGTCGGCGATTTCGAGCCGCGCCGCATCGACGGTGATGAACACGTCGGCAGGGCTGTTCGCACCTTCGTTCTTGATTCGTTCGAGTAGTTCTTCTTCCTTGCCCTCGATGCGATTGATCTTGATGCCGGTCTGTTTGGTGAAATTGGCGTAGAGCGCCTCGTCTGTCTGGTAGTGCCGGGCCGAGTAGAGATTGAGGACCTTTTCCGGGGCATTGGCCGAGGCGAACGGAACGGCGGCGAGGCAGCCGAGCAGGACAGTTACAACACGCAGTTTCATGCGAAAACTCCGTCGAAAGCGGGTGGAGGTTAGTGGCGTGACTTTAACAAGAATGATTCCGAATCGCAATCCATTCTCATTTGAATAGGTCGTTAGGGTTTCTTGCTCGCCTGACCATGCGGCCGTGCTGCGCAACGCCAAGGGGCTGCGAATCATTGGGGCGAGATTGCCCTATTGCGCCTCGGCTGGGAGGCGGCGCGCGCCTTCGAAGCGTGCGACCCAGTAGCGATTGTTCAAGTCGTCGATGCGGATTTCGCCACCCTTCGACGGGGCATGAACGAATCGGTTGTCGCCAAGATAGATGCCCACGTGAGAGAACGCGCGGCGCATCGTATTGAAAAATACCAGGTCGCCCGGTTTTAGGTCGTCGAGCTGGATATGCTGTCCGATCCGCGACATTTCGCGTGCGGTGCGCGGCAGATCGAGTCCGAGCGCACTGCGCACCACGTGGCGGACCATGCCGCTACAGTCGAATCCACTATCGGGAGAGTCGCCGCCGTAGCGATAATTGACGCCGAGCAGCGAGAGCGCATTCATCGCCATCTCGTGTGCACCGGCCGAAGCGCGTTCGATAAAGGATGGCTTCGCGGGCGTCTCCGCCTCTTCGGCAAGCGCGGCGGGATTCACGCCCAACAGAATCGCAGCCCCGAACAAGGCGGCGATCAGATGTTGGCGGGAACGGGGGCGGTGTTTCGGCATGGCCGGCACTATATCGGCACGGCATCGTCGGCGTAAACCCCTGCCTGCAATGCCTTGCGCAGAAATTCTCTGTTACGCAATACGTTGCAACGAAATCTTGCGGCACCCGATTAACTTTCGGCGCTATCAATAAAGGCGGGCAGGGTTATAATCGAATTCATTCCGGGCCCGGTGCCCCAAATTTCGAAAAATCGACTTCAATCACCCATGAGCGATAACGCGCCGGCGCTTCCTCGCGTATTGATCATCGACGACTCGCGCATCGTCCGTGCGTCGATCATCAAGCACATCAAGGGTACGTATGATTTTCGGGAAGAACCCGATGGCGAAGCGGGCTGGCAGACGCTGCTGCTCGATCCATCGATCCAGGTGGTGATCTCCGATATCAGCATGCCGAAGCTCGACGGCTTCGAACTGCTGCAGCGCATTCGCGCCTCCAAGGTCAGCCGCGTGCAGGAAATCCCGGTGATCGTGATTTCCGGTGACGAGGAGGACGCCGCACGCATTCGTGCCAAGGAACTGGGCGCGACCGACTTCATCAACAAGGGCATCGGCAACGTCGAATTGCTGGCGCGCATCGATGCGCTGTGCCGTCTTGCCCAGGCGCGGCGTGAACTCGAGGAAAGCCGCGAAGCGCTGGCCAAGCAGGCCACCGTCGATCCGGGTTCCGGGCTGGCAACCAACGAATACCTCAAGCATCAGGGCGAGCAGGCGCTTGCCTTGGCACGTCGCCACAACAGCGAGCTTTCCGTCATGGTGGTGGAGGTCGATCGATTCGACGAGCTGATATCCCGTCACGGCCGACAGGTCAGCATGCTGATCGTGCGCAAGCTGTCGAAGATTCTCAGCACGCGCGTGCGGCGCGAGGACACCGTCGCGCAGCAGGGCGAGTGCCAGTTCGTGGTGGTCTCGCCCTCGATCAATCTCGAGGCCTGCGGCGCATTTGCCAACCGCCTGCGTCAGGCCATCGCCGGACTGGCGATGAATTATCGCGGCGAATTGATCCATATCAGTCTCACCGTCGGCCTGGCAAATAGTATTGCGGACAAGACGGAAACCCTGTCGGACCTGATCGCAGTCGGGCAGGATCGCGTCGCGTCCGGGCGTGCTGCGGGCGGCAACCAGGTGGTCGGGACGGGGGGCATTGTCCGTTCCGGCGGGAAGTCGCGCTATGCTGTCGGGGTCGAACAGGCGCTGGTCATGTTGCGATCGGATGCCGCCGACGAGGTGCGCGCGCAATTGCCCGACCTGCTGCGGGATCTGGTTCCGCTGTTGCGTCTGGCCGAGCAGGAATACGGATTCGGCATTCCGGTTGCGGTCATCGAGGCACGGGTCAAGGCAGACGCGGAGGGGGATGCAAGCAAGTCGTAAGCCTTGCTCCGTAGCATTTCCGCTCCGTGTTATCCACAAGATCAACGATGGAGGGGAAAATGAATTACGCCGAGTTTCATCGCAAGTCGATCGAACAGCCCGAGGCATTCTGGGGTGAGCAGGCCAATCTGGTTCATTGGCACAAGCCGTTCCAGTCGGTCTTGGATTATTCCAAGCCGCCCTTCACCAAGTGGTTCGTCGGCGGTGAAACCAACCTCTGCTACAACGCGGTCGATCGCCACCTCGCCGAGCGCGCCGACCAACCGGCGTTGATCTTCGTCTCGACCGAAACCAATACCGAGAAGGTCTACTCCTTCCGCGAACTGCACGCCGAAGTGCAGCGCATGGCCGCGGTGCTGCAGCGCCTCGGCGTTGGCAAGGGCGATCGCGTGCTGATCTACATGCCGATGATTCCCGAGGCCATTTTCGCGATGCTGGCCACGGTGCGCATCGGCGCGATCCACTCGGTGGTCTTCGGCGGTTTTGCGGCGAATTCGCTGGCCACCCGCATCGACGATGCCACCCCGAAGGTCATGGTCACTTCCGATGCCGGCATGCGCGGCGGCAAGGCCGTGCCCTACAAGCATCTGGTCGATGAATCGCTGCGCCTCGCTGCCACGCCGCCAGAGAAGGTGCTGATCGTCAATCGCGGGCTGGACAAGGAAATGCCGACCGTTGCCGGCCGCGACATGGATTACGCTACCCTGCGCGCGCAGGAAATGGAAACCAGGGTCGATTGCGTCTGGGTCGAGTCCTCGCATCCGTCGTACATCCTGTACACCTCGGGCACCACCGGCAAACCCAAGGGCGTGCAGCGTGACACCGGCGGGTACACCGTCGCGCTGGCGTCGACGATGAAACACATCTACTGCGGCAACCCGGGCGAGGCGTACTTCTCGACGTCCGACATCGGCTGGGTCGTTGGCCATTCTTACATCGTTTACGGTCCGCTGATTTGCGGCATGGCCACGGTCTGCTACGAAGGCCTGCCGATCCGCCCCGATCCCGGCATCTGGTGGAAGATCGTGCAGGACTACAAGGTGACGGTGATGTTCTCGGCACCGACCGCGATCCGGGTGCTGAAGAAGCAGGATACGGCCTATTTGAAGAAGTACGACATCTCCTCGCTGCGCCACGTGTTCCTTGCGGGCGAACCGCTCGATGAAACCACGCACCGCTGGATCGAAGGCGAACTCGGCCTGCCGGTATATGACCACTACTGGCAGACAGAAACCGGCTGGGCGATCCTCTCGTCGCTGCCTGGTGTCGAGAAGACGCCGACCAAGCCCGGCTCGCCGGCTTTCCCGGCCTACGGCTACAACGTCAAGCTGTTGCGCGAGGATGGTTCCGAGATCACTGGTGCCGACGAGAAAGGTGTCGTCGCCGTCGTGCCGCCGCTCCCGCCCGGCTGCCTGACCACCGTGTGGGGCCAGGACGAACGCTTCGTCAAGACCTACTTCACCAGCTTCCCGAACGCGCAGTTCTATTCAACGTTCGACTGGGGCATCCGCGACAAGGACGGCTATTTCTTCATCCTCGGGCGCACTGACGACGTGATCAACGTAGCCGGCCATCGTCTCGGCACGCGCGAGATCGAAGAGGCGATCGGCAGCCACCCGGCAGTCGCCGAATGCGCCGTGGTCGGCATCGCCGACCAGCTCAAGGGCCAGATGCCGCTCGCATTCGCGGTGCTGAAGGATCCGTCCAAGGCCGAAACGGCGGAACAGCGCGCCGCACTGGAGAAGGAGATCATGGGCAAGGTCGATGCTGCGCTCGGCGCGATCGGCCGCCCGGCGCGCGTTCACATCATCAACCAGCTGCCCAAGACGCGTTCCGGCAAGGTGCTGCGCCGCTCGATCCAGGCAATCGCCGAAGGGCGCGATCCAGGCGACCTGACCACGCTCGACGACCAGGCCGGCATCGAGCAGATCAAGGGCGCGGTCGCACCCAAGTAGTTTTCGCCCCGTTCGCGCGCCACCCTGCGCGACCGGCAAACCGAGGCCACGGCAATCCCGTGGCCTTTCTTTTTGCCTTGGCGAGCGTGCTTGCATCCGTCAGGCAATTGCTTCGCAAGGCGCGCCGGCTGGCGATTTCCGGCATGGCACCGCCAGGAGGTCCGATCCATGCGGTACGTGGCACGGCATGCCTGGAGTGCCGCTGAACATGCGCCTTGCAGGGCAGCCCCGTCTCGGCGTGGGAGTGTTTAGGGGGGCGGTTGGGTGAGCCGGATTTCGGCTGCGGTGGCGGCACCGATCACGGTGTCGAAGACGCTCTCGGGCATCAGCGCCTCGGCGATCGATAGCGGCGTGCGGCCCGCCATGATCTCGGCGTGGGACTGCGGATGGAGCGGCCTGCGCTGCGGCTCGGCATAGCCGATCGGGTACAGCGGCAGGTTGCTCGCCGGGTCGTATTTGTCGCTCGCACCCAGCGTGTGCAGCAGTTCATGGGCAATGACCACGTTGTTCTGCGCCGCCTGCACGCGGCTGGCGTAAGCATGCACGACGCCGATCAGGCCCTTCTCCAGGCCGAGGGAGTGCGGTACCGAGCCGACACGTGCCGGATCGTGGAAGATGACGTACAGCTTGACCTGCGGCTTGGGCCTGTGATCCTGGTCGTTGCGCCACGCCCAGTAGCGCAATGCGAGGCTCCAGCGCACGACATCGATTCCGCTTCGGGTCGGCGGCGCCGCCGGGGGCAGATTATCGACTCGCCTTGCGAGCGTGATGTCGACCGGGCGCAGTGTCGCCACGCCATAGCTTCGTGCTTCACCCTCGATCCAGGTCTCGATGTCCTCGAAGTGGCCGTCGGTGAGGCGTGCGATGTAGTCACGCGTGATCGCCGAATCGTCCGCTGCGATCGGGTACACCGCCACCTGCAGCGAGCCTTGCCAGTCGGTGGCGCGCGCCCTTTCGCGCCAGGCGCCGACGGCGACAGTCGCGAGCACGAGCAGCAGCAGGAGAATGCGCAATTGCCGGAACACGGCGCGAGGATAGCAAGAATGTGCCTGCGGCCACCGCAGGCCGCGACAGGCACGCGCCCAGGCCCGACCTGACGGCGCACGCGACACTCAGTCGTTCGCGCTGTCGCCGCTCTCGCGTGGCGTCGCGACACGGTTGCGCCCGGCATGCTTGGCGGCGTACATCGCCGTGTCCGCACGTTCCAGCAGGGCTTCGAGTTCGCCGCAGCCTTCCGCGACGCCCACGCTTACCGTGACGGATAGCGGCATGCTCGCCCCCGGTAAGGGCAGCGGCTGATCCGCGATCGCGACGCGCAGTTTTTCGGCGACGTGGCGCGCGTCGGCGAGCTGCGTATCCGGCAGCAGCACCGCGAACTCCTCGCCGCCGAGCCGGCAGCACAGGTCGGACTTGCGCAGCACCGCCCGCAGCTTTTGCGCCACGTGTTGCAGGGCGAGATCGCCCACGGCATGCCCACGCGTATCGTTGATGCGCTTGAACTGGTCGATGTCGATCAACATCGCGGCGACCGGCTTGTTGTTGCGCCGGCAGTAGTGGAAAGTGATGGCCGCGTGCTCGAAGAACGCGCGGCGGTTGCTGAGGCCGGTCAGCACGTCGGTGCTTGCCAGACGCTCGGCGGCTTCCTTCGCCTCGTGCAGCGCATAGGTCTTTTCGAAGTTCTGCTGCAACGAACTCGACAGCACGCTGGTCGCCCGCAGCGCCGACAGAAAGTAGAGCACCGCGGCGACGGCCATGCTGAGGCGGATCGCGCCACCTTCAGCCAGCATCCACAGCGTCAGCGGCAGCAGGATGGCCGTGATCGTGGCCAGCGCCAGCAATCGGATCGCCGAGTAAACCGAAAGTGCGCCGCCGGCCATGCCCATCAGGAAGCCGAAGGCTACGGCTTCATGCAGCAGCGATTCGCGCGGCATTGCCCAGACGATGCCTACGCCCCAGATCAGCGATGAGATCAGCAGCGTCACGAGGTACGGTTTCTCCCAGGCAAGGATCTCGGCATTGCCGGGCGCCTTGCGGTGGTAGCGCGCAAACAGCGCCATGCGCACCACGGATGAGAGCATGACCAGACCCAGCCATGTCGCGACGCGCACGCGGTCTCCGTCGGCCCAGAAAGTCAGGCAGACGAGGCAGGCGACCAACAGGCTGACGACCGCAGCCTGCAGCGATTGCCGATAAAGGAGTGCAAGTCGGTCACCCCGTACCCTGTCCCAGGTGACCCGGTCGCCGTTCAAGGTAGCGAACGCGTTCGTTCCGGTCATTGTCTGCATGTCGTTGCGCAGCACGTATCGTTGTTGTTACCCGATGAATCCCGGGTCTGGCCCCTCGTCTGGACGCAGCATATCAAACTGTGGCGGGGCGCTGGCTGCATGATGACCGGTCGGGCATCCGATCCGGCAAGTCACCTGCCTGGAATGGATCGGCGTTTACGGCTCAGCGGGCCGGTGTGGGATGGCAAGCGGTGCGAGGCGGGTATGTTTTGCCGTTCAGCGTGCGCGGTAGTTCGCCAGCGGCGTCATGAACTTCGGATTGTTTTGTGCGTCCATCACGCCCTTGGCGATTTCGTCGAACGAGCGATCGCACCAGGTGATCCTGGATGCGGCAGGGGCGCCTTCCACCTGGGTCAGCAGGCCCGCGTTCTTGTTTCGGATGCCGGCCTCGATCAACTGGCGGGCGGTCGCGTTCGCGGTGTCAGTCAGCGCGCGGCGCGCCTGCGCGACGAGCGGCCCGTTGCGCGCCTTCCACGAATCGGCAGCGCCACCGTAGCGCTGGTAGGACGTTGGCAGCACGCGCGTGCAGATCTGCTCGGCGCGCATCACGAGATCCTCATAACCGAGCACGCCGATGATGGCCGATTCCAGCGCCGGGTCGACCGGCTGGATTGCCGGAGTCGACTCCGCGACAGGCTGCGACTTTGCCAACGCCTTTTTCGCGCCCGTGCTGCGGGATGTGGCCGGTTCGGTGGCGGATGTTCCAGCCTGTGGTGCGACCGGCGCAACGCCGCCGTCGATGCGCGCTGCCTTGTCGGACGGCGGCTGGTCGGAATAGGTCACCTTGCCATCCGGTCCGACCGATTTGTATACGCCCTGGGCGTGGGCGGTGGTGCCAAGCGAAAGAACGAAGATGGCGGCGAGGGCGAAGGTGGTACGCACGTCGGAGCTCCGGGTCCGGGTTCTCCCGGGCAATCCGGGAAACTCCGCCAAGCTTACTGCAGCAGGAGAGGGCGCGCCGCGCAGTCGGTCACGACCACGTCATGAAACCGCGAACGTTCAACTCTGAAATGTCATGCCCCGAACAGGCCAATCGGCCTGCGAGGCGCGTGTCGCGGCGGGTTCCAGCCTGACCCGGCCCGGCGCCGCGTGGGTAGCGGGTTGCGGCGATGCACGCCCTGTGCGTGGCCATCCGCGCGCTTTCCGGCAGGGCGGTCGATCAGGGACCGAGGGCTCGCACGCTCGGCCGCTCAGGCGTACTGGGCGATGCCGTTGCCGAAGGACCAGTTCTCCTTCTTCACCTCGACGAGGTTGATCAGCACGTCGTCCTTGCGGACTGCGAGTTCCGCGTGCAGGCGGTCGGCGATGGTCGCGTAGAGCGCCTTTTTCATGTCGGTCGTACGGCCCTCGTTGAGCGTGATCTGGATGAACACCACACCGTCGCTGCGTGCTATGCCGAGGTAATCCGGGTCGTAGATCAGGCTGTCGGCATCGTGCTCGCCGATGATCTGGAAATGATCCTTCTGCGGCACGTTGATGGTGTCGACCATCGAGCGATAGACGATCTCGCCGACCTGCTTGCCGAAGCCGGCGGGGCGTCCTTTTCTCAGTGCGATGCGTACGAGTGGCATGTCGGCCTCCTGGGTTCTGCGTTCGGGCGCGCATCATGCCACAGGCGCGCGGCGGCGGCGTTCAGTACGGACTGCCGTCCTTGTGGCTGAACTGCCAGGTGCCGTCGATCATCTCGGCACGCAGGTCATCGTCCGGATACTCGGCATGGTCGCCTGGCGTGCGGTCGCCCACCTCGAGAAAGAACACCGTTTCGCTGGTCTCGTTGATCAGGCAGTGTGCATCGCCGCTGGCGGCGCGAAAACCGGCGCACATGCCAGGTGCGAGCAGCGTGCGCCCCTCATCCGTGAGCAGCGTCGGCCGCCCCTGCAGGATGTAGACGAACTCGTCCTGCGAGCTGTGTGCGTGACGCAGCGCGGACATCGCGCCGGGTGCAAGCTCCGTCAGGTTGACGCCGAAATTCGTCAGTCCGAAAAGGTCGCCGAGCGGCCGCTTTTCCCGGCCCGCCATGCGTTCGGCGAAGGGTGCCGGATAGACCGATTTGCGCGTGCGCGGCGGCGCATCGGTGGCCCGGATTGCGACCGGGCGCGGGGTGTCGGGCTTCTTGTCGTTCATCGACGGTCCGGATTGGAGTCAGCGCACCGCTGCCGCTGCGGGGGCAACTGGTGCTTGTGTGCGCATCGATGCCTGCAGGTCGAGCAGGCTCTTCTGGCTGACCTGGATCAGGCCGCGGCGCGGGCGGTCGAGGTCGAGGATCACGAACACCAGCACCACGATCAGTGCAATCATGATGTAGGTGACGAAGGCCGTGCGGTGTCCGGCCACGCCGGACGCATAACCGACGATTGCACCGGCCATCAGGAAGGTTGCGAACAGTAACAGCAGCACGAGTTCGGGTACATGGCGGTTCAGCGCGCCGTCGCGCCGGCCGAAGCTGTCGATCATCTCGTTGAGCGCCTGAATGAACAGCCCGACCCTGACCGGGTCCGGATCCTGATCGGCGATGCGTCGTGCGCGATCCCACAGTGCGGCCTGTGCGCTGCCCGTCCTGTCGAACAGTGTTGCTCGCTCGGTGTGGTCGGCCAGTGTCACGGTGCTTGCGTGTACCCGCAGGTCGACATATTCTCGAAGCATGGCCTGCATCTCGCCGCGATTGGCCGCCGGCAGCATCTGGCTGCGCAGCCACGTGGTGCCGATCGCGTTCGCCTCATCGACCACCGCCTCGCTGCGGTTGTCGTAACGCTGCAACGACAGCGACAACGTGAAGCCGAGCAGCAGCGCGAGCAGGCCGAGCAGCGCGCCGGCAATCGAATCGACATGCGACTTGAAGGCCTCGTCCGTCACGCCGTCGCGGCGCCTCCCGATGCGATAACCGGCCTCGATGGCAAGCACCATGAGCACCGAAAGCACCGCCGCGATGAAAGCGCTGTTGACGTCGAAAAGAAATTCCCTCATTGCAGATCCCGCCTTGATACCGCGTGGATATTACCTTGCAGGCCGGGTTGCTCCAAGGGCGGCGACTTGCTCGGCGTGCGGGCGCTTCGATGGAAGCGGGGCGTCGTGGCGCAATAGTCGGTCGCGGGTGCGCATGCGCGAAGGATCGTGGCTCCCATGCTGTCGAACTTCTTTGCTGCCGTTCGGCAAATCGTCGTCGTCGCGCGACAGCACGCCCGGGAACTTTACATGGCGTTCACAATTCTCCCGGAACCTTTGGCCATAGCCCGCCGTCAGACAACGAGTATGCGCAGGCTGGACGGATTTCATCCTGGCGCCACCTGCGCGACACGCAGGGTTGCATGACTCCCGCCGCGGGGCGTGGATGCACGCGAACGTGGACGACGATTCGCGGCAATCCAGGGTACAGCCGAAGACAATCGAACACGAATGGCGACACGCGCCGGTCACGCTGCGGAGAGATCCTCTCGATGCGAACGGTGCCAGAAGCCGTTTTCCTGCCAACTTTCGACGAGGGCGTTATCGATGAAACCGCAAGCCATCGCAAAGCTGCTCGAAACGAGCCGCCACTACTTCAGTCTTCCCATCTCGGTGGTTTCCGCTCCTGTCGCTGCAACCGATAGGCACTGCTATCCAAGGAAGGCGTCGATCCAGGGGCGGTCGCGGCGAAACCGGAATGCGAGGAACTTTGCTGGGCGCATTGAGGCATGCAGCTGAGGGAACCCGTGGCCCAGGGATGGTGCCTGAAGACGGGGCACGGGCAGATCATCGCGCACCGGTTTCATGATCCAAGCCGTAGATCGGGCAGGATCCTGGGGTGCCACGGCATCGATGCGGTCAAGCCTGGTTTGGCGCGCGCTGGTTGCGCCGCCAAGCCGCCGGCGACTGTCCGACCGAACGCTTGAAGGCGCGCGCGAAGGCAGCCTCGGATTCATAACCGACGTCCAGGGCAATCGTGGCGACGGTTGCATTGGTTTCCCGCAACTGGCTCGCACCGCGCTGCATGCGCCAATTCGCGAGGTACTGCATTGGGGGGTGGCCGACCAGTTCGGCAAACCGTTCATGCAGCGCCGAGCGCGACAGGCCGACTCGTCGGCCCAGTTCGTCGATCGTCCACGGTTCGGCCGGGCGCTCGTGCATCAGTGCGATCGCCTTGCCGACGTGCCGGTCGCGCAGTGCCGCCAGCCAGCCGGTGCCGCCCTCGGGCATGGATTCGAGATAGCGGCGCGCCGCATCCACGAAAACCATTTCGCTGACCCGCTCCAGCACCGCCGCGCTGCCGGCCCGGCGGAGCCGTGATTCGGAAACGGCTTGGTCGAGCACGGGCGCCACCCACGCACCGACGCCGCACGACGGCACATGCAGCAATCGCGGCAGCGCCTCGATCAACGGGTTGAACGGACGCAAATCGCAGGCGACGAATCCGCAAACGACGACGGTGCTCGCCTCCTCGGCCGGAGAAAATCCGCCGGGGCGCAGCACGCCATCATGGTAGGCGACGGCGATCGGCTTCGGATCATCGCGCGTCGTCACGCGCCAGTCGCTGTCATCCTGTTTGGCGCGCATGCCCGGCGCACTCGAAATCACGTGGCGATCGCCGCGCGGGAACATGACGATGTCGCCACCTGCCAGGCGCACCGGTGGCTCGCGGTCGGCCGCAGCCCAGCCTGCGCCGCGGGCGACCAGGTGGTAGGCCAGAACGTGTTCCGCGCCCGGCATCAACGCATCGGCGAGTTCCGGCGAGGCGGGTGTCTCCGCGACCCATTCATCGCGAAAGCTCACGTAATAGAAGATGGCACCGCGCAGGCGGACGCTGCGCAGCACGTCGGACAGCGGATCGTGGTTCATGAAAGGTGCGGCGTGGTTGGGCAGATCGTGTCTTGTTCGATGTCTTCGGGCGGGCCGCGCTCGAAATTGCGGACGCAAGAACAAACGCGGACGACGCGCGATCAAGCTTCGAGGGTGTCGACCGCGGACAATGATCTCGTCGTCAAACGAAGCGACGATCGCCTTCCCGGCGCCGGGTCTGCCTCGCAGGCCATTTTCCCCAACATCAAGGAGACAACCATGAGTCTAGTTCTTGAAGCCTCAACTTCAAGCCCCGATTTCGCCGCGATCAAGCAGCGCCAGCGCGCGACCTGGGCGAGCGGCGATTTCGCCGTTATCGGCACGACGCTGCAGATCGTCGGCGAAGCGCTCGCGGAAGCCGCCGACGTGCGCGCCGGCGAGCGCGTGCTCGACGTGGCCGCGGGCAACGGCAACGCCACGCTTGCCGCAGCGCGCCGCTTTGCCGACGTCACGTCAACCGATTACGTGCCGCAGTTGCTCGAGAAGGGTCGCGAGCGCGCGCGTGCCGAAGGGTTGTCGATCCGCTTCGAGGTGGCCGATGCGGAGGAACTACCGTTCGACGACGGCAGCTTCGATGTCGTGCTGTCCACCTTCGGCGCCATGTTCACTCCGGAGCACGCGCGCCCGGCGCGCGAGATGCTTCGCGTCGTGCGCGAGGGCGGGCGTATCGGCCTGGCGAACTGGACGCCTGAAGGTTTCATTGGCCGCCTGTTCAAAGTCATCGGCGCCTACCTTCCACCGCCCGCGGGCCTCAAGTCACCCGCGTTATGGGGCACCGAGCCGCACATCGTCGAATTGTTCGGTTCACACGCCGCCAACATCCGCTGCGAGCGGCGCCATTTCAATTTCCGCTACCGCTCGGCCGCGCACTGGGTGCAGATGTTCCGCGACTACTACGGGCCGACACACAAGGCGTTCGCTGCGCTCGATGTGCCGGCTGCGCGTGAGCTGGAAAGGGACATCACGGCTTTGCTCGACGAGTTGAACATCGCGGGGCATGGCTCTCTGGTGGTGCCGGGGGAGTATCTCGAGGTCGTCGTGACCCGGCATTAAGTTGCACGGCGCGTGTTTCGGGGCTGGCTTTTCGAGGCCGGCCTCGACTTTCCCGATGGCGTCGAGTCCGTCCACTGCCCACAGGGCCGGCGTGGAAAACGGAGTCGACCGGTCTGTGATCCATTGGTCCCCGACAAGGCTCGGTCAAATGAGGCTGGAGCGCGGGCCGGACGACGCGGAGCCGCCAACTTTCCGTGACGGGCCTGGGCTGGTCGGTGGCCCGGCGGTAGTCGCTGTCTCAGCAGGATGGGCGATGCGTTGCTGCCGCGGACATGTCCGGTGAATGTTCAGGCCACCATTCTTGGTTCGAATACGGGGAACAAGCAAGCGGGGTCACGCGAGGCCCTCGGCTCGTTCATATGATTCTCGACGGCGCCGAACCCGATTGCGGGCGGTGCTAAGTCGTCAACATGATGAGCAGCAACAGGAGCACCTTCACCACCAGTTCGGTACCCACGACGGTCTGAGTCACAACGATCGAAGTCAGTTCCTCGCAAGGCCGGCAGATCGTGGCGAACCCGTGAACGATCAGCGCGCATTCGGCGACGTGGCCCAGCAGGACCATCGCCAGAATTAGCGGAAGATTCGGCGCCAGCAAACTCAGGAATGACAGCCATAGCGGAATGCGCGAGACGATTGCCAACGCCCAGGCATCGTGGCGACTCATGTACCCTCCGTTGACGAGGGCGAGCTCGCGGGCGAGCCATGCTGCTCCGCTCACCGACAACATTTCGACGCAGAAACAAGCGATGGCGATCGCCATCCAGGGTTTGTCATCGAACCCTGGGGTGAACAGGGCTCCATGGCTCGTGCCGGCACGGTATAGCATGGCGGGCGGTAGCAGCGACAGGAGCAGGGTGAAGACGAAGAACGAAGGGTGCAAACGGGGCCGCGATCCATGAATATGGAAACCGCCGCCGCTGGTGGAAAGCATCGTGCGAGCCAGACCGATGATCGTCATGCCACTTCTCCCGCCGCGGCTAGCTGGCCGCAAGATTCAGATCAAAACATATCATGACATGATATATAGCAAATTGAAGCAATGGACGTCAAGCAGTCATGAAGATTGTTCGAGTACTTGTCGCGGGGCGCCTTCCTGGAGAACCGGATGAACAAGCAGGGATACGAGCGTCTTTCGCAATTTCGCTATCGTTTGCGCTGTTTCCATCGCGTCAGCGAAGACATTTGTCAGGCGCATGGCCTTACGTCATTGCAATACCAGTTGCTGCTGCATGTGATGGGCGCACCGGGGCGGGAATGGGCGCCGATCGGGGAGCTGGCAGAGCGGCTTCAGGCAATGCACCATGGCGTTGTCGCGCTGGTGGATCGGTGCGAGAAGGCAGGGCTGGTGAAGCGCGTACCTGGTCGGGAGGATCGTCGGCAGGTGGAAATTCACCTCCGCCCGAAAGGGCGGGAACTGGTGGAGGCGCTTGCCGTGCTGCACCAGCCCGAGTTGCAGCAATTGCGCGAGATACTCGATCGTCTGGAACTCGATTAGCCGCGAAAGATGGTGCCCGGTGCGGATGCCGGGGCGCCGCTCTGGCTGTCGAGACGATTTGCCGCGGCCGAAAGTGGGCAGTCGGGAGAACACAGTCGGCAGAAAAGCCGTGCTTCCAGCGCCGCGGCCAGCGCGACGCTCGGCGTGGGCCGGCGTTTCAGAAAAATAGCCGTTTCCTGGATGGTTCGGCAACCGGTTCCGGGGCCGCAGGTGCAAGCGACTTCACCGGTTTGCGTGGCAAATTCATCTCGTCGCGTGCGAACCTGACCTTTCCTTCGAGCACGCAGCCGCGCATGCCCGGGTCACAGGTTGCACCCTGCACGCGCTGGCAGATGTTGTCGAGATCGTGAGGACAACTCCAGGAACTCATGTGATCGCCTCCAGACGGAAACCTTGCGGCGCGGGACCGGCCGATCAGGCGACGGCGACCGGGATCTTGCCGATCTTCGCCTGCCATTCCTTCGGGCCGGTCTGGTGCACCGAGGTGCCCTTCGAATCGACGGCGACGGTGACCGGCATGTCCTGGACCTCGAACTCGTAGATGGCTTCCATGCCGAGGTCGGCGAATGCCACCGTCCTGCTGGTCTTGATGGCTTTCGAGACGAGGTAGGCCGCACCGCCGACGGCCATCAGATACACGGCCTTGTTGTCGCGGATGGCGTCGATCGCGGTGGGGCCGCGCTCGGCCTTGCCGACCATGCCGAGCAGGCCGGTCTGTTCGAGCATCTGACGGGTGAACTTGTCCATGCGCGTGGCGGTGGTGGGGCCGGCAGGGCCGACTACCTCGTCGCGCACCGGGTCGACCGGGCCGACGTAGTAGATGAAGCGGTTGGTGAAGTCGACCGGCAGCTTCTCGCCTTTGTTGAGCATGTCGACCATGCGCTTGTGCGCGGCGTCGCGGCCTGTGAGCAGCTTGCCGTTGAGCAGCAGCACGTCGCCGGGCTGCCAGCTCGCCACTTCCTCGCGCGTGACGGTGTCGAGGTTCACGCGCTTGCCCTTGCTGCTGTCGTAGGTGAGCGAGGGCCAGTCGGCGAGCGAGGGCGGTTCGAGCTTGGCCGGTCCGCTGCCGTCGAGGTGGAAATGCACATGGCGCGTGGCGGCGCAGTTGGGGATCATGGCGATCGGCAGACTGGCGGCGTGCGTCGGGTAGTCCATGATCTTGACGTCGAGCACGGTGGTAAGGCCGCCGAGGCCCTGCGCGCCGATGCCCAGCGCATTCACTTTTTCCAGCAATTCGAGGCGCAATTCTTCGGTTCGGCTGAGCGCTTCGCCCCTGGCGGCTTTCGCCTTGAGTTCGTGAATGTCGACCGGCGCCATCAGCGATTCCTTCGCGAGGAGCATCGCCTTCTCGGGCGTGCCGCCGATTCCGATGCCGAGGATGCCCGGCGGACACCAGCCGGCACCCATGGTCGGCACGGTCTTGAGTACCCAATCGACGATCGAGTCGCTCGGGTTGAGCATCACCATCTTCGACTTGTTCTCCGAGCCGCCGCCCTTGGCCGCGCAGATCACTTCGACGTGGTCGCCCGGCACGACCTCGGTGTGGACCACGGCGGGCGTGTTGTCCTTGCTGTTGGTGCGTTTGCCGGCGGGGTCGAGCAGTACCGAGGCGCGCAGTTTGTTGTCCGGATTGTTGTAGGCACGGCGCACGCCTTCGTTGCACATTTCCTGCAGCGACAGCGTGGCGTCCCATTTCACGTTCATGCCGACCTTGAGGAAGATCACCGCGATGCCGGTGTCCTGGCAGATCGGGCGGTGGCCTTCGGCGCACATGCGGCTGTTGATCAGGATCTGCGCGATGGCGTCCTTCGCGGCCACGCTCTGCTCCTGCTCGTAGGCGGCGGTCAGCGCCTTGATGTAATCGGCCGGATGGTAGTAGCTGATGTACTGGAAGGCGTCGGCGACGCTCTGGATGAAGTCTTCCTGGCGGATGGGCTGGCTCATGGTGGTGGGTCCCGTGCTGTATTGCTTCAGTGCTTGGTGTTGGCGCTCAGGGCCAGCGTCTGCATCATCACCTTGTCGGTCCAGGCGATGGCCAGGGCGGAAACCAGGAAGGCCATGTGGATGGCGATCTGGGTGTAGATCACGCGATCCTCCACGTGCGCGGCGTTGATGAAGGTGCGCAGCAGGTGGATCGAGGAGATGCTGATCAGCGCGACGGCGAGCTTGACCTTCAGCACACCGGCGTTGACGTGCGAAAGCCATTCGGGCTGGTCGGGGTTTCCTTCGAGATCGAGCTTGGAGACGAAGGTTTCGTAGCCGCCGATGATGACCATGATCAGCAGGTTGGCGATCATGACCACGTCGATCAGGCCGAGAACGAGCAGCATCACCTCGGCTTCAGTCAGCGATCCGGCCTTGGTGACGAGGATCGCTAGCTCGTGCATGAACTGATAGACGTAAACGCCCTGTGCGACGATCAGGCCGAGGTAAAGCGGCGCCTGAAGCCAGCGGCTCCAGAAAATGAACATTTCGATGGGGCGAGTGACTTGATTCATGGGTTCTCGGAATTGGGGGGTCGCTCGGGAACGCTGCCTGGAAACCGGGCAGCAGCCCCTGCGAAGAGTGCGAATTCTACCATTGCGGCGCTGCCGCACCCGCGGCACGCCGGTGATGTGCGATGCCGGAAGTGGTTCGCATCAAGCGGCTGTGCGGAGTTGGCACGCGGGCTGGCGGGGAAAGTAAGCGGTGTGTAAGCTAGATTCCGCGTAATTGCAAAAATCTCTTAGAATGCCCGGACCGGAAACGGACCAACACAAACAAAACAATAGGTGGAATGCCACGTTCCACCACCCAGCAGAAGGAGGATCGGGTGCCGTCGCAAGATCGGTTAATCCATCCGGCAGTTTCCGAGCAGTAGTGCCAATACAGACTCAGTGACAGGAGAGGGAAAGCAATGTCCGCCAACGAATCCGCCGAAACCCGGCTCTACCCGCCCCCCGCAGAATTCGCCGCAAAGGCCGCCGTTTCGGGCGTGGCAGCCTACAAGGCGCTATGCGACGAAGCCGAGAGGGATTACGAAGGGTACTGGGCGCGCCTGGCGCGCGAGCATGTGGCGTGGAAGAAGCCGTTCACTCAGGTTCTCGACCAGAGCAATTCGCCGTTCTTCAAATGGTTCTCCGACGGCCAGCTCAACGTTTCGTACAACTGCCTGGATCGCCAGGTCGAAGCCGGTCTCGGCGACAAGACCGCAATCATTTTCGAAGCAGACAACGGTGACGTTACCAAGGTTTCCTACAAGCAGCTCCTGTCCAAGGTCAGCCAGTTTGCCAATGGCCTGAAGAAGCTTGGAATCAAGAAGGGCGACCGCGTCATCATTTATATGTCGATGGGTGTCGAGGGCATCGTTGCGATGCAGGCCTGTGCACGTATCGGCGCGACGCACTCGGTGGTGTTCGGCGGCTTTTCGGCCCAGTCGCTGCGCGACCGCATCAACGACGCGGGCGCCGTGGCGGTGATCACAGCCGACGAGCAGTGCCGCGGCGGCAAGAACATCCCGCTCAAGCCGGCGGTAGACGAAGGCATCAACATGGGCGGCTGCGAGTCGATCAAGAACGTGGTCGTCTTCAAGCGCACCGGCGGTGCCTGCAACATGGTGGCGGGCCGCGACGTTTGGTGGCATGACGTGGTCGAAGGCCAGTCGGACGTTTGCGAACCCGAGTGGGTTGACGCCGAGCATCCGCTGTTCCTGCTCTACACGTCCGGTTCGACCGGCAAGCCGAAGGGCGTTCAGCACTCTACCGGCGGCTATCTGCTCCACGCCATCCTGACGATGAAGTGGACGTTCGACATCAAGCCGGACGACGTGTTCTGGTGTACCGCCGACATCGGCTGGGTCACCGGCCATACCTACATCACTTACGGTCCGCTTGCCTGCGGTGCGACCGAGATCGTGTTCGAAGGCGTGCCGACCTACCCGGACGCAGGCCGGTTCTGGAAGATGATCCAGGACCACAAGGCTTCCATCTTCTACACGGCGCCGACGGCGATCCGCTCGCTGATCAAGGCTTCGGAAACCAATCCCGCGGTTGCGCCGACCAAATACGACCTGTCGAGCCTGCGCCTGCTTGGTTCGGTGGGTGAGCCGATCAATCCGGCCGCCTGGACTTGGTATCATCAGAACGTCGGCGGCAGCAGGTGCCCGATCGTCGATACCTTCTGGCAGACGGAAACTGGTGGCCACATGATCACCCCGCTGCCGGGCGTGACCTCGCTGATCCCGGGATCCTGCACGCTTCCCTTCCCGGGCATCATGGCGGCGATCGTTGACGAGACCGGCGCCGACGTGCCGAATGGCAACGGCGGCATCCTCGTCGTCAAGAAGCCGTGGCCGGCAATGATCCGCACCATCTGGGGTGATCCGGATCGGTTCAAGAAGTCCTACTATCCGGCCGACTTCCAGGGCAAGTACTACCTGGCTGGCGACGGCGCGATCCGCGACAAGGACAGTGGCTACTTCACGATCACCGGACGCATCGACGACGTGCTGAACGTCTCCGGCCACCGCATGGGCACGATGGAAATCGAGTCCGCGCTGGTTGCGCATCCGAAGGTGGCGGAAGCCGCAGTCGTGGGCCGTCCGGACGATCTGACCGGCGAGGCGATCGTGGCTTTCGTCGTGCTGCGCACGGCCCGCCCGACCGGCGACGATGCGAAGAAGCTCATTTCCGAACTGCAGGCCTGGGTTGGCAAGGAAATCGGCCCGATCGCAAAGCCCAAGGACATCCGCTTCGGCGACAACCTGCCCAAGACGCGTTCCGGCAAGATCATGCGCCGTCTGCTGCGCTCGCTCGCAAAGGGCGAGGACGTCACGCAAGACACGTCGACGTTGGAGAACCCGGCGATCCTCGAGCAGCTCAAGGGCTAGGCACGGTTTAGGCAAAGCGCCGGCCCACAAGGCCGGTGCCCTGGGAGGGGGAGAGGGGCGCACGAGCGCCCCTCTGTTTTTCCGTGTCAGCTTCCGGGTCGCTTGGAGATATGCCCTTATAATGTTTTCGAAGGATTCGCGGCGCGCAATTGCGAGCGTGCCGCGGTTCTGACCAGCCAAACGAACAGAGCTGCCCAGCAGCCGGACGCGGCCTCAACATGACCCGGAGGAGGAGCCGGCGATGAACCGCTACAGCCTGACCGGCCAGAGACTGGCAGGAATCTTCCTGCTCGGCTGCGTGCTGCTGAATTATCCGATCCTCTACCTTTTCAACACGCGTGGCGAGGTGTTCGGCATCCCGGTGCTATACGCCTTCCTGTTCGGTGCCTGGCTGGTATTGGTCGGGTTGATGGCGTGGATGATCGAGCGTCGCAAGGACTGAGGCGCTAGCTGACACCATGCTCCAAGGCTCGACGATCATCGCGGTTTCGCTTGCCTACCTGGGCGTGCTGTTTGCCGTCGCCTATTACGGCGACAAGCGCTCCGACCACGGCCGCTCGCTGATCGCAAATCCGACCATCTACGCGCTCTCGCTTGCCGTCTACTGCACGACCTGGACGTTCTATGGCAGCGTCGGCCGGGCGGCCTCCACCGGCATCGGTTTCCTGCCGATCTACCTTGGGCCGACCATGATTGCCGCGCTGTGGTGGTGGGTGCTGGTCAAGATGGTCCGCATCGCCAAGGCCAATCGCATCACCTCCATCGCGGATTTCGTGGCCTCGCGCTACGGCAAGAGCCAGCTCATCGGCGGGCTCGTCACCGTCATCGCGGTGATTGGCATCGTGCCTTACATCTCGCTGCAGTTGAAGGCCGTTTCCAACAGCTTCAGCATCCTGCTCGGCTACCCGGAGATCGTCATGCCCTCGCATGCCGGGGAGCTGCCGGTGTGGCGCGACACCTCGCTGCTGATCGCCCTCGCGATGGCGGCATTCACGATCGTATTCGGCACGCGCCACCTTGACGCGACCGAGCGTCACGAGGGCATGGTGGCGGCGATTGCCTTCGAATCCATCATCAAGCTGGTGGCATTCACTGCAGTCGGCCTGTGGGTCACGTTCGGCCTGTTCGATGGTTTTGGCGACATTTTCGCTCGCGCTGCCGAACAGCCGCAGCTTGCAAAGCTGATGCAGGTGAGCAACACGGCATCGAGTTACGGTTCGTGGGCTTCGCTCACCCTGCTGTCGATGTTGTCGGTGATGTTCCTGCCGCGCCAGTTCCAGATCGCCGTAGTCGAGAACGTCAATGAAGATCACGTGCGTCGTGCGATCTGGCAGTTCCCGCTCTACCTGTTGCTGATCAACATTTTCGTGCTGCCGATCGCACTTGGCGGAATGCTTCATTTTTCGGCCGGCGGCGTTGACGCCGACACCTTCGTGCTCACGCTGCCGATGTCGCAACGGCAGGAGGTGCTGGCGCTGCTGGTGTTCATCGGAGGGCTGTCGGCCGCCACCGGTATGGTGATCGTGGAAACCATCGCGCTCTCGACCATGGTGTGCAACGACCTCGTCATGCCGCTGCTGCTGCGCAGCCGCTGGTTCCGGGTGCACCAGCGTGCGGACATGTCGGGGTTGCTGCTGACGATCCGCCGCGGCGCGATCCTGGTGATCCTGCTGCTCGGCTACATCTATTTCCGGGCGGCCGGCGAGGCCTATGCGCTGGTCGGCATCGGCCTGATCTCGTTCGCCGCTGTGGCGCAGTTTGCGCCGGTCATCTTCGGCGGCATGTACTGGAAGGGCGGAACGCGAAACGGCGCACTTGCCGGGTTGTTTGCCGGCTTCGCGGTGTGGGCTTACACGCTGCTATTGCCATCATTCGCAAAATCGGGCTGGCTGCCGGTGGGCTTCCTGCAGGAAGGATTATTCGGCATTGCGCTGCTGCGGCCGACGCAACTGTTTGGCCTCACCGGCATGGACGAGATTACCCACTGCCTGTTCTGGAGCCTGCTCGCGAACACCGCAGCCTATGCCGGCGTTTCCCTCAGCGGCCGTCCAAGTGCCACCGAAACCAGCCAGGCGACACTGTTCGTCGATGCGATGAAGCAGGGTGCGCAGGGCGCGGGTTCGCGCTTCTGGCGCGGTAGCGCGCAGGTGGACGAGTTGCTACCGCTTATCGGTCGCTTTCTGGGGCCGCAGAGGGCGCAACTGGCGTTCGAGAACTATGCGCGGCAGCGGGGCCGCAGTGGCGTTGCGGATCTGCAGGCCGATGCCGGCACGGTGCATTACGCCGAGTCGCTGCTGGCGGGTGCGATCGGATCGGCCTCGGCACGCGTGATGGTGGCCTCGGTGGTCAAGGAAGAGCCGCTCGGCCTCGACGAGGTGATGAACATTCTCGACGAAGCCAGCCAGGTGCGCGCGTACTCGCGGCAGCTCGAGCAGAAGTCCCGCGAACTCGAACGTGCGACCGCCGAACTGCGCGCGGCGAACGAAAGGTTGCAGGAACTCGACCGGCTCAAGGACGATTTCATGTCCTCGGTGACCCATGAACTGCGAACGCCGCTGACCTCCATCCGGGCGTTCTCGGAAATCCTCTTCGACAACCCCGAGATGGATGCCGAGGAGCGGCAGAACTTCCTCTCCATCATCACGCGCGAGACCGAGCGCCTGACGCGGCTGGTCAACCAGGTGCTGGACATGGCGAAGATCGAGTCGGGGCGTACCGAATGGCAGACCGAGGCGCTCGATCTGCGCGAGGTGATCGACAGTTCGATCGCATCGGTCAGCCAGGTCTACCGAGAGAAGGATGTCGCGCTGGTCTCGGAAATGCCGGACAAGGTACCGACGTTGATGGCCGACCGCGACCGGCTGATCCAGGTGATGCTCAATCTGCTCTCGAACGCCGTCAAGTTCGTCAGCCCGGGCAGCGGCCGTGTCGCGGTGAGGCTGACGCATTTCGACGCGGGGTTGCGCGTGGATGTGGAGGATAATGGTCCCGGCATCAGGCCCGAGGATCAGCAGGTCATATTCGAGAAGTTCCGGCAGGGCGGCGACACGATGACCGACAAACCGCAGGGCACCGGCCTCGGGTTGCCGATCAGCAAGCAGATCGTCGAGCATTTCGGCGGGCACCTGTGGGTGGAAAGCGAGCCAGGCAAGGGGGCCGTGTTCTCGTTTACGTTGCCGCTGCAGGCGGAGGCAGCCGACGATGCCGCGGGGGCGGCACTGGCGGCGTGAGGGGTAGTCAAGAAGAACGGGGGAGCTGATGGGGAAAAGGGTACTGATCGTCGACGACGAGCCGAACATCGTGATATCGCTCGAGTTCCTGATGAAGCGCGAAGGTTTCGAGGTGAGCGTCGCGCGCGACGGCGAGGAGGCGCTGCGCAAGGTCGAGGAAAGCACGCCCGACGTGATGCTGCTCGACGTGATGATGCCGAAGAAGACCGGCTATGAAGTGTGCCAGCAGATTCGTGCCAATCCGTCGCTTTCCGGTGTGAAGATCGTCATGCTCACCGCGAAGGGCCGGGATACCGAGGTTGCCAAGGGCCTGGATCTCGGTGCCGATGCCTACATGACCAAGCCGTTTTCCACCAAGGATCTGGTGGCCCAGGTTCGCGCCCTGCTGGGAATCTCCTGATGGGCGCGAAGGGCAAGTTTGCGCTGGCGTATGTCGGCGCGTCGGCGATGCTGCTTGCCGGCATCGCGATCGCCTGGGTGGCGTTCTGGAAGGATCTCGGCGCCGACGAACAGGTGGCAATCGTCCCGATCGTGATGCCGCGCGCGGGCCTGTTCGCCATCCTCATCGTGGGGTCGATCGCTTTCATTGGCTTCGTGCTGCGCGCTCTCTATCGCGCCTTTGTAGAGCCGCCGCTCAAGTTGGGCGAGGAAGCCACGCTCCTGGTCACCGCGAATCCGGAGCACCGGATCAAGTTCGAAGGCACGAGCGAGTTCCAGCCGCTGGTCAAGGCGATCAATGCGCTTGCCGACCAGCGCCAGTCGCTGCAGCAGGATGTTGAACAGAAGATCGTCGAGGCCAAGGCGGCCGTCGAGGAGGAAAAGAACCGTCTCGGCGCGCTGATGTCGGAATTGACGCAAAGCGTCGTCGTATGCAATCTCGACGGCCGCATCCTGCTCTACAACAACCGCGCACGCCTGCAGTTCAAGACGCTTTCCGATACGCCGACTGCAGCCGGCGGCGGGGAACTGATCGGCCTCGGGCGTTCGATCTACGCGATCTTCGAGCGGAACATGATCTCGCACGCGCTCGACAGCATCCAGAGCCGGCTGCGCAAGCAGGGCTCGCAGCCGGTCGCCAATTTCGTGACCACCACGCGCGCCGGGCAACTGATCCGCGTCCAGATGGCGCCGGTATTGACCACCGTCGCGGACAACGAGGAGCGTGCGGTATCGGGCTATGTGCTGATGCTCGACAACATCACGCGCAATTTCGAGAACGAGACGCGCCGTGACCACATGCTGCAATCCCTTACCGAGGGGTCGCGCGCCTCGCTGGCCGGCATACGCGCCGCCGTGGAAACCTTGTCGGACTACCCGGACATGGAGCCCGAGCAACGCGACAGCTTCGTCGGCGTGATTCGCGACGAGGTGCGGGCGATGAGCCAGCGGCTCGACGACACGGTGACCGAATTCGCCGACGCGCTCAAGGCCCGCTGGCCGCTCGAAGAGATGCTGGGCGAGGATCTCATCAGTGCGGCGCAGCGGCGCATCGAGAACAAGGTCGGCATTGCGACCAAGGTGGAGGAGGTGACCGACGGACTGTGGGTCAAGGTCGACAGCTTCTCCCTGCTTCAGGGGTTGACCTATCTCGCAGCGCGCCTCGAGTCGGAGTTCGACGTGCGCGAAGTGCGCTTCCGTTTGCTGCCGGCTGGACGGCTGGCGCACTTGGACATCATCTGGTCGGGCACGGTGATCGGCAGCGAGACGCTGATGGCCTGGGAAATGGAGTCCATGACCGTCGCGGGCGAGACCAGCCCGTTGACTTTGCGTGACGTCATGGAACGCCATGGCGGCGAGATCTGGTCGCAGCGCGAGAAGGCTGCACACAGGATCTACTTCCGGCTTCTCATTCCCTCCGCGCAGCCCGCGGAGCAGCTTGATGCCCAGGCCTTTCTGCGGGGCGAGAGCCGGCCCGAATACTACGACTTCGATCTGTTCCGTTGGAAGGACAGCAGTCACGCGCTCGACGATCGCCTGCTTACGGAACTGACGTTCACCGTGTTCGATACCGAAACGACGGGTCTGAACCCATCCGGCGGCGACGAGATCATCCAGATCGGCGCGACGCGGATCGTCAACGGCAAGCTGCTCAAAAGCGAAGGCTTCGAGCAGCTGGTCGATCCGGAGCGCGAACTGGCGCCTGAGTCGGCGAAGATCCATGGCATCACGCAGGACATGCTCGAAGGCCAGCCCAACATCGACAAGGTATTGCCGGCATTTCATGCGTTCTGCCAGGACACGGTGCTGGTCGCGCACAATGCGGCGTTCGACATGCGCTTCCTGCAGCTGAAGGAAGATCGCACCGGCCTGCGATTCGATCACCCGGTTCTCGACACGCTGCTGCTTTCGGCGGTGATCCATCCGAATCAGGAGTCGCACAAGCTGGAGGCAATCGCGGAGCGTCTCGGGGTCATCATCATCGGCCGTCATACCGCCATGGGCGATGCGATCGTCACCGGCGAGGTGTTCCTCAAGATGATCCCGTTGCTGGAGGAGAAGGGAATCCGCACCCTGCGCGAAGTGCGCGAAGCCGCGGAGAAAACCTACTACGCACGTGTGAAATATTGAGATGACGATGGACCAAACATTCAGCGACTGGGAGTCGGAAAGCGAGAACAACCTTCAGAGCGAGCTGTCCACGGTGCTGCGCCGTTCGCCGGTCAGCGTGCCGCCGGACGCAAGCCTGCGGGTCGCCCTGCAGGCGATGGAGCAGCACAAGATCGGTTCCATCGTGATCGTCGATCCGGAGACCGAGCGGCCCCGCGGCGTATTTACGCTGCAGGACCTGCTGCGGCGTGTCGTCCTCAAGGACGTCGACCTCGACCAGCCGATTTCCGACGTGATGACGCGCAACCTGATCACGATGCGGCCGCATCAGACCGCTCATCAGGCCGCGGTTCTGATGGCACAACGCAATATCCGGCACCTCTTGGTCACGGATCATCAGGGTCATCTGCAGGGAATCGTCTCGCAAAACGATCTCTACTCGCTACAGCGCGCCGGCGTGAAGGAACTGAGCGGCGAAATTACCCGTGCCAACGACATGGGCGCGCTCAAGGCGGCGTCCGAGCAGATCGACCAGCTCGCACACGCCATGTTGCGCAAGGGCGTCGGCGCCGAGTCGCTGACCCATTTCATCTCGACCTTGAACGACCTGCTGACCCTGCGCATCATCGAGCTGACAGAGGCCGAGTTCGAGTTGCCCGAGGTGCCGTGGTGCTGGATCGCGCTCGGGTCGGAAGGGCGCTACGAACAGACTCTCTCGACGGACCAGGACAACGGCATAATATTCGGTGTGCCGGAAGGCGGCGACGCAGAGGTAACGCGAGCGCGTTTTCTGCCGTTCGCCCAGGCGGTCAACCAGAAGCTCGACGCCTGCGGGTTCGCGTTATGCAAGGGCAACATCATGGCGGGCAACCCCGAATGGTGTCTGTCGCTCGACGAATGGAAGGAATGCTTCGCCAACTGGATGAACCAGGCGCAGCCGCAGGCGCTGCTCAATGCCGCCATCTTTTTCGATTTCCGGCCGCTGCACGGCGACGAGTCGCTGTCGGAATCGCTGCGGGCCTGGCTGTGTGAAACGGCGCCGCAGCAACCTGTGTTCCTGCGCCTGCTCGCGCAGAATGCGCTGGATTGTCAGCCGCCGATCGGTATGATTCGGGAGTTCGTGTACGACAACAACAAGGATCATCCGCATACGATCGATCTGAAGGCCTACGGTGCGCGACTGTTCGTCGATGCGGCCCGCATCTTCGCGCTGGCGCTCGGTGTGCCTTATACCGGCACCGCCCAGCGGTTGCGTGGTGTGGCGGCGAAGCTGGCTTTCGCCAAGGACGATATCGGTGCGGTGATCGAAGGCTTCTATTTCATCCAGACGCTGCGCTTGCGTCACCAGCATCGCAACGATCCGTCGGCTGACGCCGCCAACCGCATCAATCCGGAGAACCTCAACGAACTCGAGCGCCACGTGTTGCGCGAGGCATTCAAGCAGGCGAAAAAACTGCAACAGCGCCTCGCTCTCGATTATCGGCTCTAGCCTGCGCAATCTCCAATGAAAAAGCCCCGCTCGATCGAGCGGGGCTGATCGTCGATTCGCGATCCGGCGCGACCCGTTGGTCGCGCCGGATGCTGCGAATCAACGGGCCGGCTTTAGGTCCGGATAGCGGACGTGTTCGACCAGTTCCTGCGTTTCCTTCTTCGGCTCGCCGGTCAGCAGGCTCACGATGATGATCACCGCGAAGCCGAGCGGTACACCGAACAGGCCGGCGGAGATCGGCTGGATGCCCCACCAGATGTTGTCGGCCACCGGGCTGGTCACGCCGAACATGCCGCGCAGCCAGGGCTGGGTGGTCACCATGTAGTAGAACGTGATCCCCAGACCGGCGACCATGCCGAGCGAAGCGCCCCATTTGTTGGCCCGCTTCCAGAACACCCCGAGCACCAGCGCCGGGAAGAACGCCGCCGCCGCGAACGAGAAGGCCGCCGAGACCAGGAACAGGATGTCGGCCGGTTTCTGCGACGCGACATAAGCCGCACACAGCGCGACGACCAGCAGCAGGGCCTTGGAAATGGCCACGCGGCGCGAGGTCGGCGCGTTCGGGTCGATCATCTTGTAGTACAGGTCATGCGACAGCGCGTTGGCGATGGTTAGCAGCAGGCCGTCGGCGGTAGACAGCGCCGCGGCCAGACCGCCCGCAGCGACCATGCCCGAGATCACGTAGGGCAAACCGCCGATTTCCGGTGTGGCCAGCACGATGATGTCGCCACCGATCTTCATCTCGCCGAGCTGGAAGATGCCGTCCTTGTTGACGTCGGCAACCGAGAGCAGCGCCGGGTCAACCTTCGACCAGGCGGCGATCCACGGTGGCAACTGATCGAACGGCGTGCCCACCAGCACGTTGAACACCTCGTACTTCACCAGCACCGCGAGCGCAGGCGCCGAGAAGTAGAGCAGGAAGATGAAGAACAGCGACCAGAACACCGACTCCCGTGCTTCCTTCACCGATGGCGTGGTGTAGTAGCGCATCAGGATGTGCGGCAGGGCGGCCGTGCCGATCATCAGGCAGAACACCAGCGCGAGGAAGTTGCGGCGCGACTCGTTAAAGGTCTTTTGCGCCTTCTCGTCGCCATTCGGATCGCCCGCAAACTGCGCGGCGTGGGCCGGCATGCCGGCAAGCGGCTTGGCGCGGGCTTCGTTGGCGGTCTTCGCAGCGGTCCACGCCTTCTTGGCATCGGCTTCTGTCTTCGGAACCGCAGCCAGTGCCTTTTCAGCGGCCTCGACCTCGGCAGCCGGTGCGCTTGCAGCTTTCAGGTCAGCCACCTTCTTTTCGGCCGCAGCCTTGTCGGCGGCCAGCGCGGCAGGCACGTCCTTGAGCTTGGCCTCGAACTCCGCAGCCTTGGCCTTGAAGATGCCGATGACTTCGAGTTCCTTCGGATCGGCCTTCAACTGCTTCTCTCGCTCGGTGATCTTCTCGAGCTGGAAGCCGTAGATCGCCTGCGGGATCGGCACGCTGGTCTGCTTGACCGACAGCCAGACCAGCGGCGTCAGGTAGGCGATGATCAGGATGATGTACTGCGCCACCTGCGTCCAGGTCACCGCGCGCATGCCGCCTAGGAACGAGCACACCAGGATGCCGCCCAGGCCGACGAAAATGCCGACCTCGAACGCCAGGCCGGACAGGCGCGTCGTGATCAGGCCGACGCCGTAGATCTGCGCCACCACGTAGGTGAAGGAGCAGAGGATCGCGGCGATGATGCCGATCAGG
>WBZT01000117.1_pt2 | contig 41631 bp, 34 predicted proteins | sample 5204241 | NCBI WGS metagenome assembly WBZT01 (sample SAMN12344358, study PRJNA552823) | activated sludge metagenome | biome: Activated sludge suspended growth; feature: Nitrification reactor; material: Wastewater; isolation source: activated sludge from nitrification reactor of wastewater... | reverse complement strand
CCAATAGTAATTTAAATACACGCAGACTCAAAAGATGGAAAGTATCGATCATCAGATAAAATCAAGGTATATATTCAGACCAATAAAAAATTAAGAACCAAAGGATTGTTATATATTGCAAGACTAAATTATTGTATTAACAAAGGATTTTATGAGAAATTCAACTTTAAACAACAGTTAAAATTTTTGACCATATTCTTTAATTTATGATTATGTAAAGTAAAAGATTGATTAGATTTAAAAATAACTAATAGTATATAGAATGTGTAAATGGATTTCAGGAATACTATGGATAATTTTAATTAGTGTAAGTTGTGGAAATAAAGATTGTATAACGACCGGGGACAATTTTCCAGAATTATTGCCTATAGACTGGATACAAGCACCTCCACAAAGTATTCTTAAATTAAAAGGTAAAATTATTTTGATTCGATGGTGGACAGATGGTTGTGAATATTGTTACCGTTCATCAGATGCATTAAATGAATGGTATCAAAAATATCATGAATCTGGCTTGGAAATTCTAGGAATTTATCACCCCAAACCTTTAGAACGTCAACCAAGTGATGAGGAAATAAGATCTTATATTTTTGATAAAGGCTTTAAATTTCCAATTGGCTTAGATCTTCAATGGCAAAATCTGAATATGGTATGGTTGCATTGTACAAAGAGGTCATTTACGTCTGTTAGTTTCTTATTAAATAGGACAGGTAGGATTATTTATATTCACGAAGGCGGGGAATATCATAAAATATTCCAGAAGGGACATGAACAATGCGTCACAGATTATAATAAATTAGATTCTATACTGCGAGTTGAGTTGGATACAAGTACGATCATAGAAAAATCAAAATAATTCAACAGTTTTTTAGATATTTACCTTTTGCAAAAGTATATAAGAATATGGATACCAGCGTATTGTTTCATAATCCGACAGCGTCAATTCAGACCCAAATTAAGGCAACTGCTCATATTAATGGGGAGGCTTTTGAGATAAAAACAGGAGAGACCATTTTGCAATTTGTTCGGAGATATTTTGAAAAGGACGCTATACCAACCTTATGTGATGCTCAAAATCTCGAACCTTTTGGATCGTGTAGGGTATGTAGTGTAGAAGTAAGCAGAAGTGAAAAAGGACCTTGGAGAACATTAGCCGCTTGCCATACGCCTGTTGAAGAGGGGATGTTTATACTTACAGAATCGGCGCCAATTCAAAAGCTCAGAAAAAACATTATAGAATTAGTCCTTACAGATCATCCACTTGATTGTTTAACCTGCGAAGTAAATGGAAATTGCGAATTACAAGATACTGCAGCTAGGGTTGGAATTAGAAAAGTACGGTATTTGGATGGGAAAAATCACCTTTATAGAGAGAAAGATTTGTCGCATCCATATATGACTTCAGACCTAAGTAAATGCATTATGTGTTATCGATGCGTTAGAGCCTGTGATGAGGTACAGGGGCAATTGGTATTGAGTGTAATGGGACGAGGATTTGATAGTCAAATTGTTAAAGGAGTGAATCAAACCTTTGCAGAATCGGATTGTGTAAGTTGTGGAGCATGTGCTCAAGCTTGTCCGACTTCAGCTATTTCAGATGTTTTTCAATCAAAAGCATTAGTAGGGCAAGACAAAGTAAGAACGGTATGTACCTATTGTGGTGTAGGATGCAACCTTGAAGTAAGTGTTAAAAACAATGAAATATTAAGTATTCAGGCACCATATAATGCAGAAGTAAATAGTGGACACACCTGTCTAAAAGGAAGGTTTGCATTTAAGTTTTACAAACATCCGGAACGATTACAGTACCCCATGATTCGAAAAAATGGCAATTTGGAGCGAGTTAGTTGGGACGAGGCCTATGATTTTATTGCTAATAAGTTAGTAGAAATAAAATCGAAATATGGACCAAACGCTATTGGTGGAATTTCTTCAGCAAGATGTACAAATGAAGAAAATTATCTGATGCAAAAATTTATTCGGGCAGTAATTGGAACAAATAACATTGATGGATGTGCTAGGGTTTGTCATTCACCGACAGCATTAGGTATGCAGCGTACATTTGGAACAGGTGCAGCAACCAATTCCATAGCTGATCTAAAATTAACCAATGCAATTATGATTATTGGGGCTAATCCAACAGATGGTCACCCTGTAACCGGTTCAAAGCTCAAGCAATTTGCCATGAAGGGAAAAACAACTATTGTTATTGATCCAAGGAGAACAGAGATTGCAAAATATGCTACCCATCACCTTCAATTGAGACCAGGAACAAATGTTGCAGTTCTAAATATGATGTTATACCACATTATTAAAGAGAATTTAATTGCAAAAGATTTTATTGAATCCAGAACGGAGGGTTTTGATGAATTCAAAGAAAATATATTAAATTTAAATATTGCTGAATTAGAAATGGTGTCAGGAATTAAATCAGAAGATGCCAGAAATGCAGCCATTGCTTACGCTACGGCAGGTAAAGCTATGTCATTTCATGGCTTAGGGGTTACGGAGCATTATCAAGGTACTTATACCGTTATGATGATTGCGGATTTGGCTATGATTACTGGAAATATAGGTAAACCAGGATGTGGTGTCAATCCACTTCGTGGACAAAATAATGTGCAAGGAATGGCAGATATGGGCGTCCAACCATATCAAGGAGCAGGTTATCTAGATCTAACCTTGCCAGAGATACAAAAAAAATACAGTGATTTTTATGGAAGAGAAGTGCCCTCAGACATTGGTTTAAAAATTCCAGAAATGTATAATGCCGCAATTGAAGGCAAATTCAAAGCACTTTATGTTATGGGGGAAGATATGGCCCAATCAGACCCAAATACCAATAAGGTAATCAAAGCTTTGAAGTCGCTCGATTTGTTAATCGTTCAAGAATTATTTATGACTGAAACGGCCAAGTACGCACATGTTGTGTTACCCGGTGCATCGTTTCTGGAAAAAGAAGGGACCTTTACGAATGGAGAACGAAGAATACAAAAAGTACAAAAAGTTGTTGAACCCATTGGTGAATCAAAATCAGATGGTCAAATTGTGGTAGATTTAATGAATCGCATGGGGTATAAACAGGCAGATTACACTGGAAAAGAAGTACTCTCAGAAGTTTCTAAAATAGTACCATTTTTCGAAGGCGTAAAATGGGATGAACTTGGAGATAATGGAAAGCAATGGCCAGTTCTCGCCGACGGTACAGATACTAAAATACTACATACTAATGAGTTTAAAAGAGGTAAAGGAAAATTTGTATTTAAAGAATATGTTGAAACGCCGGAAATTATTGAATATTCAGAAGAATATCCGTATATCTTAACTACCAATAGGGTTCTTGAGCATTACAACGCAGGAACAATGACGAGAAGAACAGGAAATAGTAAAATCATTACCGAAGATATTCTCATGATTAACCCTAGCGATGCCAAGGAACATGGAATTGAGACAAATGATATGGTGGAAATAGAATCTCCTAGAGGAAAAGTCAGCATAAGAGCAAGTGTAACGAACGAAGTAAAATCAGGAATTTTAAGCACTACCTTTCATTTTCCTGAACTAATGCTTAACATTGTAACTTCGGATATAAGTGATGAAATTGCAAAATGTCCGGAATATAAAGTGGTAAGTGTTCGAATGAAAAAACTTAATGATAAAACAATGAACCAATTGACAACAGTATAAAGGTAGGTTTTGAAAAAGCTCTTTAGATCTAAGCCATTGACAGTGGTATACTTATTAAAATTAATTTATAGAATCAAATTTAAATTTGAAAATGTTCACAAGTGTTCTGATGATTACAATACAACAAAAAAGGATATAATTAGAATTTAGCCAACCATTGAATCAAATTTTCTTTTGTGAAATTATATTACATTTAAAAATTAACAGATATCTGGGGGATTAAATGAGCGCTCCATTTTACAAGCTTAAGCTCGCTACCACCAAGCATCTATATAGTGTTCAAGGTCATAATCTTGTTCTGTTCGAAGAATAATGGAGATAATATCAAATCGAATTGACCATTCGTGTTTTACAAACTTCATATATTCGTTAGCTGCATCTTGTATTAGTAATATCTTTTTGTCGGTAATAAATTCTTCAGGCCTCCCAAATTTACCCGAACTTCGCGTTTTTACTTCTACAAAGACGAGGGTCTCCTTATCTTTGGCAATGATGTCTATTTCTGCATGGCTGAATCTCCAGTTATTTTCAAGGATTGTATAGTTTTTCTGATCTCTTAAGAAATTCGAGGCAATAATTTCTCCTAAATTACCGATGATATTATGGTGACTCAAAATGTTACTTTTGTGCTATTAATAGTCTAAGATAAGAATATGTTATCAATGGTAGGACGATTTCCTGAACAATTAAGGGAAGGAATTCAAATAGGAAAAACAAGTTTAATACAGCCACTTGAATTTAATCCAATACATATATACTTAGCCGGTATGGGGGGCTCTGGAATTGGAGGTGATTTTGTTTCAAAATTTATTGAAAATGAGTGTTCTGTGCCTTATTTGGTTTATAAATCATATGAAACTCCAGCGTTTATCAACGAACAGTCAGTGGTACTGGCATCCAGTTATTCCGGAAATACAGAAGAAACTTTGGCCAATGTACATTCGTGCATCCAACAAGGAGCACATATTATATGCATTGCTTCAGGCGGAAAATTAATTGATCTGGCGCAGCGGAATGGTCTAGACTATATTAAGCTTCCTGAAGGTTGGTCTTCACCAAGAGCTTGCTTAGGATACAGTCTAGTCGCTCAGTTGATGGTGTTACATAAGCTAGGAATGATAGGAAATCAGTTCATTAGTCAAATTGAAAGTACCGTACGCATACTTGAAGAGGAGAAACAGTCCATTCAAGAAAAAGCAAGACACTTAGCGGCAAGTCTATTTGAAAAAAATATAATCATTTATAGTACCGACAAAATTGAACCAGTTGCCGTTAGATTTAGACAACAAATCAATGAAAATGCAAAAAGACTTTGCTCTCATCACGTTATACCAGAGATGAACCACAACGAGCTAGTTGGATGGAGGGAGACACGACCTGATATTGCTGTCTTGTTTTTAAGAAATTCAAGTGATTATTCCAGAAATAAGATCAGAATGGACTTAAGCAAAGATATTGTCAGTCATTTTGCAGGAAGTACCATAGAATTATTTTCCAAAGGCGAATCAATGATTGAAAAGAGCTTATATCTGGTACATTTGCTGGATTATGCAAGCGTATATCTTGCAGAATTGAATCAGGTCGATTCCGTTGAAGTTAAGGTTATTGATTATTTAAAGGCTGCTTTATCAGAACAAGCTTAGTTAATTGGTATGTTTTTTAGGTTTGCGTCGATCTGATTTATAGCCACTACTATTCATTCTACCCTTTTTATCAAACAACCCTGAGGTAGTCTTACCTTTTGGATTTCCTTTCTTATCCGTTTTTACATGAGCATCCTCAGCAGGGCATCCAGTACCTCTGTGGCAGGAAAGAAGAGGTATTATTAACAAAAACATCAAAACAAGATATCTCATGACAGGGCAAATTCGATTTTTAGGGAACATTAAGATTGAATTAAATTTGGGTCTAAAAGTACCAAAATAAGCTTGTTTGGCTTAAAAAAGCTTCTAAAATTGCTACAAACTGGCTTTTTTTATATAAAAGAAATAACATATTTAATAATTTATCTATATATTTGTGCTTGATTTATTAACTAAACAATTTTACAAAAATGAATAAAGCAGATTTAATAGAAAATGTAGCAAAAGCAGCTGAACTAACTAAAACTCAAGCTGCGACTGCTATTGATTCCTTCATGGCTTCTATTGAGAAGGCATTAAAAAAAGGAGATAAAATAACTTTAGTTGGTTTTGGAACATTTTCAGTTTCTGTCCGTAAGGCAAGAGAGGGAAGAAACCCAGCAACTGGCAAAAAAATTAAAATACCCAAAAAGAAAGTTGTACGATTTAAAGCAGGAAAAGCTTTATCAGAAAAGCTTAATTAATAACAAATTGAAAAAGAAAATCAAAGCCGATGGAGTAAGCTCCTCGGCTTTTTTCATTTAATAAATCAAGATAAAGTTAATCATTATAAGACTTAATTAACAAGTCTAGAATATAATAAATAAGGAGAATTACGGTTCGTATATTTACTTTTGCAAATTCAAAAAAAGAGCATTATGAAAGCTATACTATCAAAGCTTATTTTACTAATATTTTTAAGCCAGGTAATTGTCCAAGCACAGAAAAAAGATCAGACATTATTTCAAATAAATGGCAATCCTGTTAAAGTTTCCGAATTTGAATATATTTATAACAAGAACAACGGAAAAGAAGCCAATTACAGTAAGACCTCCCTTGATGAATATTTGACGCTTTACATTAAGTTTAAGCTTAAAGTTCAGGCAGCCAGGGATATGCACCTAGATACAATACCAAGTTTGATAAAGGAACTGGAGGGATACCGTCAACAGCTTACAACGAATTATTTGAATGATAAAGAAGTCGTAGATAAGCTTGCGCGGGAGGTATATGAGAGACAAAAAAAAGATATTCTAATTGCTCATATCTTAATAAGTGTGAATCCAGGAGCAAACCCAGTTGACACCTTAAAAGCTTACAATAAAGCCATGGAGGCTTACAATCTTTTAAAATCAAATAAAGATTTTCAGGCAGCAGCAAAAAAATATTCTGAAGATAAAAACACTGCAAATCAAGGTGGATACTTAGGTTGGTTTACAGCCATGTTACCAGATGGTTTTTATGGATTGGAATCTAAAATTTATAGTATGAATAATGGAGATTTCTCAACTCCATTAAGAACAAAATTAGGGTATCAGATTATTCAGGTAATAGATAGCAGAGTTGCACGACGAAAGATGGAGGCAGCACATATTCTAATTAGAAAAGGACTAAAATCAAAGCCAGATGAATTAGCAAAACAAAAAATTGATAGCATTTATAATGCGATCAAAGGTGGTGCGAGTTTTGAAGAGTTAGCAAGAATTTATAGCCAGGATTTAACTACAAATTTAATTGGCGGCAATATAGGATTTTTTGGAATCAATCAATTTGAAGCTAGTTTTGAAGATGCTGCATTTAGTATTCCCCGCGATGGAGATATTACTAAACCTATTGAGACAAGCATTGGATGGCATATTATTAAAAGACTCCGCAAAGAAGAAGAATTACCATATGAAAGGGCAAAGAGAAAAATTCAGGCAGATATCCAACGCGATAGCAGATTTAAACAAGCTCAGGGTAGTTTAATTGAAAAAATTAAGATGGAAGCAGGATATAAAGAAGAACCAAAAGCCCTTGAGAATCTAGCGGGGATAATGGACAGTACATTTTTTACATACAAATGGTCTGCTCCGGAAAAAATTAAAAATGAAACCATTGCTAGTGTTGGAAAAAATATTTTAAGTACAACAGAGCTTATAGATTATATCAAAGCCAATGCAAGACAGAGGGTTCAATTTTCAGATGATAAAAATATCAGAACAGCGCTAAAAAATTTACTTAATGAATTTGTTTCTCAAAAATGTCTTCAATATGAAGAAAGTAGATTAGAAGATAAATATCCTGATTTTAAAGCATTGATGAGGGAATACAGGGAAGGAATTTTGCTTTTTGAAGCAACAAAAATAGTTGTTTGGGACAGAGCATCAGACGATACTTCTGGTCTTAAATTATTCTATGAAAAAAATAAGGAAAATTATAAATGGGACGAGCGTGCTGTAATACAAACAATCAATATTGATACTACAAACGAAAAAATCGCGACCAAAATCTACAACTACATTAAGAAAAAAGGAATTGCAAAGGCAATTGATAAATTTGACGCGAAAAAGAATTTTATTTCATTTCAAAAAAATGTAGTTGAAAAGAAAAATCAGGAAAGTTATACAGGATTGCAATTTTCTAAAGATTATATGACGGTGTTGCAAAAGTCTGGAACAACTGGTACTTTTACTTTTAAGAAAGTTGATGACATTCTTCCAAAAGCTTACAAAAGCATTGATGAAGCACGAGGATTTATAATCGCAGATTATCAAGATTATCTTGAAGGAATTTGGATTAATGAATTAAAGAATAGATATAAAGTTGAAATAGATCAGGAAGCTTTATCCACACTGGTTAAATAATAATGACAGATTTAAAAATCGCACTATTACTTATTTCCTTAAGCATATTTTATTTCGGTTGTAAAAGAGAAAATAATTTAGCACAAGAGAATAAATTAATAGCCAGCGTTGGTAGCCATGAATTATACTTAAGAGATCTCTCTGAGAGAACGGATCTGGTTAGTGAAGAAGGCAAGGATAGTATAAGTACCTTATATTCACGCGCAGAATACTGGACAAGAGAAATTGTATTTCTGGATAATGCAAAAAACGTTATTAAAAATACTTCCGAAATAGATAAGCTGGTTGAAAGTTATAGAAACTCCTTATTGATTGATCAATTTGAAAGATTAATTCTTAAAGAGAAGACTGATACTATTGTAACAGATGAAGAATTAATGAAATATTACAATGAAAGGAGAGGAGAATACAAACTTGATGGGGCAATTCTTAAAATGATGTATGTCATCATTAAAAAGTCTAATATAGACGAAAAGTTTTTCAAACCATTATGGATGAATTTAAGGCCAAATCAAATTGGGGTCTTACAAAAATATTGTTCTGATCATGCAGAGGATTACCGCCTTAATGGAGATAAGTGGCAAAAATGGAATGATATAAAAGAAGTTTTCCCATCGAATATTATTCAACTAAATAAATTATTCAAAGGAATGCAACAACTTTTTAAAGATAAAGATCTTTTCTATTATATTAAGGTAATTGATTTAGTTAAACCAAATGAAGAACCACCTCTGTCATTTGTAAAAGAGCAAGCAATTAATTCAATACTCTATATCAAAAAAAATAAGATTCTAGAAAACAGAAAAAAACAGCTTTATGAAGATGCAGTTAAAGCTAAAAAGGTAAATATTTTTGTGAAATAGCTGTTCCAAAATTAATCATGAAAAACTATTATTTAACGGTACTTACTATTCTGATTCTTGCCAAAAGTCAATTAATAGGTCAAGAACAAAGGGTTGATAAAATTATTGCTAAAGTCGGAAGTGAAATAGTACTATACTCTGATTGGCAAGAACAGGTTTCTTATATCAAAGAAAAGCAATCCTTCTTAAGTGAAGCAGATCAATGCTCCATATTAGAGAACCTGCTTATTCAGAAGTTTATGGTTCATCAAGCAAAATTGGATAGTGTTGATGTTAAGGATGAAGAAATTGAAAACCAGTTGAATGCGAGAATCGATCAGATCCTCCAATATATGGGAAATGACAATAAAAAATTTGAAGAGTACTATGGGCAATCTGTAAACGAAGTCAGAAACAGATTTAAAGAAGATTTGAAAGCACAATTGTTAACGGAGAAACTTCAAAGTAAAATAGTAGGCAGTATAACCGTAACACCTAAAGAGACAGAACAATTTTATAAAGCAATTCCAAAAGACAGCATACCCTATTTTAGTTCTGAAGTTGAGATAGCAGAAATTGTTGTTCGACCGTCGACAAGTTCAGAAGAAATAAATAAAGCAAAGGAAAAGCTTAAGAAGATAATTCAAAGAATTAAAAATGGTGAAGATTTTGGTAAACTGGCCAGTATTTATTCGGAAGATGAAGGCTCTGGCAAACAAGGTGGGGCACTTGGATGGATGAAACGAGGTTCACTTGTGCCAGAATTTGAAGCTACAGCATATAAGTTAGAACAAGATTCGATTTCTGAAATCGTAGAGACAGAATTTGGTTTTCACATTATTCAACTATTAGGACGAAGAGGAAATAACATTAATACTCGACATATATTAGTTAAGCCTCAATTTACAGAGGCCGATTATGAAAAAGCTAAAATAAGTCTAGAAGAAATTAGAACCAAATTACTAAAAGACTCTATTCCATTTGAACAAATGGTTAGAAAATATAGTGATAAGAAATCAGATACTTACAATTTTGGTGGGCAACTCGTAAATCAAAAGACAGGTAATTCATACTTTGAAATTGCCGATCTGGACCCAGATGTTTATTTTGCTATTGATAATATAAAGGTCGGAGAAATTTCACAAATTGTAGAAAGTAAAGATCAAGAAGGAAAAAAATATTTTAGGATTTTTAAGCTCATATCAAGAACAGTTCCTCATAAAGCTAATTTGAAACAAGATTATTCAAAAATTCAACAGGCAGCAAAAGAATTGAAGAAAAATCAAATCTTTAGAGATTGGCTAAATCAACACGTGCCTAAAATATATAGTGATGTTGATGAAGAAATAATAAAAGACTGTCCAAATCTTCAAATTTGGAGCAGTAAATCGAAAAAACTTAATTAAGGATAAATATTACCAAAAAAAAGAGATCGGTTCATACCCCCCAGCGAACCGACCTCAGAAATTGTTGTATCTCATTTTCTTGGATACGTGTTGAATCTCTTCAACACTATAACATATGCAGAAATCTTGCCAATCTTTAAAAAATGGTAATTTTTTTTAATATTTTTAGTTTAGAATGTAAATAGCAAGTATAATATATTGATATTCAACATATTAATAAACGAACTTTTATTATATTATTATAATTACAGGGTATAATATGAGAAAAATTAAAGGATTTATTATCCTAAAATCTTAATCGAGATTTAATGAAGACCCAAAGAACTAAAACCAAAGCTCCAAACAAAGCAATATAAGCGAGATAGTCACCATACTGTGCATAAAATGTTAGACCTGAACTAAAAGTTACACCTTGTGAAATCGATGAATGGACATTATAGCCAATAGATTTGCCAAGGTCGCCTTTGGCATCAATGAAACAAGAAACTCCAGAATTTGCAGACCTAAGAACCGGTTTGCGGAATTCAATAGCTCTTAATCTGCTATAGGCCATATGTTGTTTATAGCCAGGTGTATCATCCCACCAACCATCATTTGTCATGACAAAAATAGCTTCAGCCCCATTCTGAATATATCCGCGCATAAAATTCCCATAAATACTTTCGTAACAAATTACAGGAGCAATACGATAACCCTTAGATTCAAATACCGTTCTTTCTTTTTGCATAGCAAGGCCTTCAATAGATCCACCTAATTTATCTACTAAAGGTTTAAGAAACGGAAGAATATATCTATATGGAAAAATTTCAGCTCCAGGAACGAGTCTGGATTTGTTATAAACGGGCACTTTCTCCATTCTATCTTTTAAAATAATTGCGCTATTCGAAATTTCATAGGCAGTATTCGTTCGCGGGTTGAATCTCGTAAATGAGGTTTTGTGATCATTTTGAGATAATATTTTAACGGTAGTAATACCCATTACGATAGGAATGTTATAATGTGATTCAATAAAATCATAAAATGTAATAATTCTATAATCATCTCCGACTTTATCAGACCGTATAGGTCCACCGGAATCACCAAAGCATGTTTCAGGAAAAACAATAAACTTAGAATTTTTATTAATACTCATTTCAGCAAGTCTTCCCAATCTTGTTATCTGATCCATCTCTGGAACCGCAAATTTTTCATAGTGAGGTTCATAATTTGGCTGGACCAAACAAACTTCGCCATATTTTCCTTCAGCAAGAAAACTATTATAACGGAAGAGAGAAAAGATCACGGGTAATAACAGCAACAATAAAACAAAAACAAGTCTCCTATAAAAAGGAGAAAAGAAGGAATGTATGGATGTGAAATGTATATTTTCTTGAAAAAAGAAAACATAAATAAAAACATTTAATAACAAGATCCATATACTTATACCTAAGGTTCCAGTATATTCAATCCACTGAATACAAGAAGGTATGGAGGACCATGCATTTCCGAGGGTTAGCCAAGGCCATGAAATTTCCCAATTCAAATGTAGGAATTCAAAAGATATCCAAAAAAGAATAAAAGACCACCATTTAACCTTAGGAAGGTAATTTCCGACCCAGCTTGCTCCAATCCAAGGAGCTAACATAAAAAATGAATTCAACCAGATAGCTACCATACCTGGAATTAGCGCTGCATTAGCAACCCAGTAAGTATCGTAAATATTCCAAAGTACGAATGCGTTATAAATATAAAAGAGAGCAGATTGATTGTCTTTTGATGCTTTATCCTGAATATAAAAGAGGGGAACTAATCCAAGAATTAATAAAGGGCTTAAACCGAATGGCGGAAAAGATAAACTTAATAAGAGCCCCGAAAGAGAAGAAAGTATTAAAAAATAATTTGTACTATTTGTAGCATTCTTGTAGTTTTCAATAAACAGTACAATACTAATCCAGATTGCAAGAAAAAAAAATAGTGGTAAATCACCCCAAAGTCTTAAGGAATTCATTTTCCACCCAATAACTCCTGCAGCTATAAGGCTAAAAATCGATATTAAAATATTGTATTTCTTATGGCTCATAATATTAGAAAATACATCTACTAAAAAAACAAAACAAAATTATATTAATCCTGAGCCTTAAATGTATCTAAAAATTGGATAAGATTCGCATAATTTTTGATTTCATGCGTATGAGGGTGTTTTTCTTTGATAGTTGTAGCAAGATAGCCAATAAAAACAAGCGAAACTTCAGATTTATATTCCTTGATAACAGAAACTAATTCATCGGTAAATTCGAGAGAAGAAACTTCATTTACAAAATTAATAATATGGTCTGCCTTAAAAATATCAACAGCTTCAACGATATCTTTTAGATCAGCGTCATTGCTTAAATAAAGACCAGCAAGACCATTTTTTGCAAGCATATATTCAAAAAACAATCTACTTAATTGTTGATTTTCCTCCTTTGGCATTACCAATAAAAACCTATGAGGATTGTTTTTTGGAAAATTTTCAAGAAGATTAATTTGCTGAATAATTTTTCTTTTAATAATTTGTAAAGCAAATTCTTCATGTGCCTTTCTAATGGAACCAGACAACCACATATCATTCAGTTTATCTAAAAGAGGAAGAATCAGCTCAATAAAAGCAACATTGAAACCATTATTCTCAATATGTTTATTAAGTATATGAATAAATTTTACCTCATCTAAGTAAAGTATACTTATTGTAAGTGCATCCAGCGAGTCAGCATTGAAATGTGATACATCTGCTGTTTGTGCAACAAGATCTTCTAATTCATTTAATTGAAGATTACAGATATTAGAAATTTTATATCCCTTATTGTGTAATAAGGCAATGCCGGTGACCTTTTTAAGATCAAGGTCGTCATAATACCGAATATTAGTTGCCGTTCTTTTGGGTTGAACAAAATTAAATCGCTTTTCCCAGATACGAATAGTATGGGCTTTGATACCTGTAAGTTTTTCAAGATCTGTTATGGAATAAACTGCCATAAAGCGAATAAATCGTAGGAGTGCATAACATTTAATGATAATTTTTGTTTAAAAACAACGTATGGGTATAAAAAAACTCAATATAGGAATGGTCTGTTACCCCACGTATGGGGGTAGTGGGGTGGTAGCTACAGAGTTAGGAATTGCACTGGCTAGTCAAGGACATCAAATTCATTTTATTACGTATAAGCGACCAGCAAGACTTAGCACATTTCATACTAATGTATATTATCATGAAGTTTCAAACTTTGAATATCCATTATTTGATTATAAACCTTACGATACAGCTCTGGCTAGTAAGATCGTTGACATTGCGATCCACCATGACTTAGATTTACTTCACGTTCATTATGCAATTCCACATGCAATTATAGCATTCATAGCCAAAAGTATTCTCTTATCCAAAAATAGACAACTCCCAACCATAACAACCTTACATGGTACAGATATTACACTAGTTGGAATCGATGCTTCTTTTTATCCTGTCGTTGAATTCAGTATAAATCAATCTGACATTGTCACGGCTGTTTCTGATTCGTTAAGGGTTGACACAGAAAAGGCTTTTAATATAGAAAAAGAAATTGATGTCGTTCCAAATTTTGTGGATCAACATCGATTCCGTCCAAAAATCAATTCTGGTTTAAGAAAAATGTTTGCAAAAGAAAATGAAAAAATTCTAATGCATATATCAAATTTCAGAAAAGTTAAACGGATTCAAGATATTGTTCATTGTTTTTATGAGGTAAATAAAAAACTTCCGAGTAAATTGCTTTTAATAGGAGATGGCCCGGAAAGGATAGTGTTGGAGGATCTGTGCCGAGAATTGCAAATCGTAGAGAAGGTTATTTTTTTAGGAAAGCAGGAATGTATTGAAGATCTATTGTGTATAGCAGATCTATTTTTATTAACTTCAGATCATGAAAGTTTTGGATTATCGGCACTAGAAGCAATGTCCTGCGGGGTTCCGGTTATCTCTTCTAATATTGGAGGAATTCCAGAAGTTAATAAAGATGGATTTTCAGGATTCACTTGTGAAGTAGGCAATATTAATCAGTTAACGCAAAGAAGCTTTGAAATTTTAAGTGATGAAAACACGCATAAAAAATTTAAAGAAAACGCATTGATACAAGCAGGTAAATTTGAGCTCAGTAAAATATTACCGCAATATTTGAAACTCTATTATAGCTGTTTGGAAAAGAAGTAAAACAAAGAGCATAACTTTGAGCCAAAATAAATCCACCAAAGATTGAATTTATGAAAAGTAAAAATCAGAAGGTTGACCAATACGCAGGTTTTGATTACTTTGAAATAGATGAGCTTTTAAGCGAAGAACATTTATTGGCAAGAGCCGCGGTTAGAGAATGGGTAAAACAAGAGGTTAGCCCAATAATTGAAGCTTTTTCAGAGAAGGCGGAGTGTCCACAGCATTTGTTCAAGGGTCTTGCCGAAATTGGAGCTTTTGGGCCAAGTATTCCAACGGAGTACGGAGGAGGAGGAATGGATGAAATATCTTATGGAGTGATCATGCAGGAATTGGAAAGAGGCGATTCAGGAATTCGATCTATGGCATCCGTACAGGGTTCATTGGTTATGTATCCGATTTTTAAATTTGGAAGTGAGGAGCAAAAATTGAAATATATACCAAAGCTTGGGAAAGGAGAGTTTATCGGTTGTTTTGGACTTACTGAGCCAGACCATGGATCGGATCCAGGAGGGATGGTTACTCATGTTAAGGATGATGGGGACTGTTATATTTTGAATGGATCAAAACTTTGGATTACTAATAGTCCAGTGGCGGATATTGCGGTAGTTTGGGCAAAAAACGAAGACGGACAAATCATGGGAATGTTGGTTGAGAAAGGTCAAAAGGGTTTTACCGCACCTGAAATTCACGGAAAGTGGTCCTTGAGAGCTTCCATAACAGGAGAATTGGTTTTTGAAGACGTACGAGTACCTAAATCAATGGTTTTTCCCAACATTAGAGGATTAAAAGGTCCGCTTTCATGCTTATCCAAGGCAAGATACGGTATAGCCTGGGGTGCTATTGGTGCTGGTTTGGATTGTTATAATACTGCTTTGCACTATTCCAAAGAAAGAATACAATTTGGAAAACCCTTGGCAGCCTTTCAGTTGACCCAAAAGAAATTAGCTGAGATGATAACAGAACTTACCAAAGCACAACTAATGGCCTGGAGGTTGGGAACTTTAGCCAACAAGGGAAAGGCAAGTCCAGCGCAGATTTCTATGGCAAAAAGAAATAATGTTTATACCTCACTTATAGTCGCTAGGGAAGCAAGACAAATACTTGGTGGGATGGGTATTACAAATGAATATCCAATCATGAGACATATGATGAATTTAGAAACAGTACTTACCTACGAAGGAACGCACGATATTCATTTATTAATTACCGGAAATGATATCACTGGAATTAATGCATTTGAATGACATCATAAATGCCGCTTCTAAAATTAATAAGGCGGTTTTGGTTTATGATGATGACTGTATTTTTTGTAACAAGGCCATTAAGTTCTTATTTAAAATTGACAAATTAGATGATTTTAGAATTTTAGGCTTTAGTAAAACGGATTTAAAAAAAGATAGCCTTGTGCTGGTTTACCGAAATCTACCATATTTTAAATCTACAGCCGTAGCAAAAGCATTGATAATACTTGGAGGAAAGTGGAAGTTATTGGCTTATTTTTTATTATTGATTCCAAAAAGTTGCAGAGATTATTTTTACGATTATATTTCATCAAACAGACAAAATTGGCTTCAAAAATCGAAATGCAATTTGGATAGACGACAGATACTTGCTAAGACCTTGTAGGTTAATAAAGGAAGAGCTCAACATAACAACTTGTAGACTAGAATCACCAATGTTTAAAAAATAGATACATTAAAAGTCTATATCTATATTTACAAGAAATTAATTGACAGAATTACTAATAGTGAGTACAAGTTTTTCCGATAAAAGTACACGAAAGATTTGAAGAAAATAATTTGAAAAAAATCAAGGCAATTTTTATATATTATTAGAGTATAAAATAAAGAAGCCCTTTTATTTTTTTATTGTTTTTTTTTGATAAGCGGATATACAAAAACACTTGCTAAAATAATAAACACACCTAAATAAAATAAAATGTTTAGTTGTTTATGTTCTTTTAGCAGCACAATAGATAAAATAATACCGTAAACGGTTTCTAAATTAAATACAAGCATGGTAGAAAAGGCAGACAAGGAATTCATTGATTTAATAACCAGAACCCAAGGTATTACAGTACAAAAAACAGAAAGAATTGCCAGATAAATCCAGTCTGAAACAGAAGGTAAAAATTTAGATGCCGGATCTAAATAAAAATTGAAAAGAGAAAGCAATGAGAACAGAATGCAAACAATTGTGATTTCTATCCAACTTATTCCCGTTGCATTTAATAAATGAAGATATTTTTTATTAAGAGAGGCGACGATCGCAGAGAAGACAGAACAAAGTATGCCAATCCAAAAACCAATTTTGAAATCAGGACTTAGGCTCTGATTAATTAAGAAAATACCTGGAATAACCATTAAGCCAATGATCAGATCTTGTTTAACTATTTTTTTACTACTAAACAGGGCTTCAAAAAATACAGTCATTACGGAAATGACAGATAAGCAAATCATTGCAACCGAGGAATTTGCTAATTTAATAGAACCATAAAAACAGAGCCAATGCAATCCTAAGAGAACCCCAATTCCAGAAAATATTAAAATGGATTTAGGGTTAAATAGTCGAGAATCTTTCTTAAAGAACAGAAAGGGTGCGAGCATTATCGAACTAAGCAAACATCTCCAAAAGATAAGATGCATTGCCGAAAGATTGATAACCTGACCCAGTATACCTGTGAAGCCATAAAGAAATACAGCAATATGTAGGAAAAAATAAGATTTTGCTCTGTGGTTCAAAACTTTTTAAAGAAAATGGTATAAGCCTGATTCTTAAAGAATACAAATATCTATTTTTACAGCCTTTTAATAAAAGAAGAATATGAAAATACTAAAAGTAGGTGATAGGGCCCCAGGATTTAAGCTACCTTCTGATGAAAAAAAGATGATTTCATTAGAAGAGCTGGAGGGAAAAAAGATCGTTCTGTTGTTTTTTCCAATGGCATTTACCGGTACCTGTACCAAGGAGTTGTGTATGATGAGAGATGATATTGGGAGGTATCAAACGCTGAATGCAGAAATTATAGGAATTTCTGTAGATAGTTATTTTACTCTAGCAAAGTATAAGGAAGTCTATGATTTGAATTTTAAGTTATTATCTGATTTTAATAAGGAAGTTAGTAAATCATATGGTTGTCTGTATGAAGAATTTGGATTAGGCCTCAGGGGTGTAAGCAAGAGATCAGCCTTTGTAATTGATGCTGAAGGAATAATTCGGTACGAAGAAATTTTAGATAATCCAGGAGATTTACCTAACTTTGAGCTTATACAGAAAATTGTTGAATCCATAAAATAATATCTTTTATGTCAATAGTGAAACAGTCCGTCTGGGAAACATTAGAAAACGAAATTTTACTGGAAGAGTATCGTGGTGAAATCTCTGAGTTAATTGTATTTAATGACGATGTAAATACTTTTGAATGGGTAATTGAATGTTTTATGGAGGTATGTAAGCATACTTTTGAGCAGGCAGAACAGTTATCTTATATTGTACATTTTAAGGGTAAGGCTAGTGTTAAGGTGGGATCAATGAAGGAACTAAAACCAATGAAAGATTCATTGTGTGAAAAAGGATTATCCGCTGTTATCGAATCTGTAAAAGTCTAAACTGAAATTTGCCCGTTTTCAGATTACCAACAAGTGAATTGGTATTTCCACATCCTTCATTAGCAGATAAAAATGGACTTCTGGCGATAGGTGGTTTACTAAGTAAGGACAGTATTTTATTAGCTTATCAGAACGGAATATTTCCTTGGAATAATCAAGATGAAGAATTACTATGGTGGTGTCTTACACCTCGGATGGTACTTTACCCAAAAGATATTCAGATTAGCAAGAGTATGAGGCAACTTCTTAAAAAGGAGAAAGTTGTTGTACGTTTAGATACAAACTTCCAGGAAGTAATGGAAAAATGTGCTGCTATTTCAAGAAAAAATCAAGAAGGAAGTTGGATTCATTCAGAATTAAAAAGGGTGTTTGTTCAATTATTCGAATTAGGATTTGCCCACAGTGTTGAAGTATATAAAGATGATCGTTTGGTTGGTGGGCTGTATGGATTGTTAGTAGGTAAAATGTTCTGTGGAGAATCAATGTTTTCCGAAAGAAGCAATATGTCAAAAATTGCTTTAATAAAGCTTTGCCAAAAATTAGAAACATTGGATGTTGATCTAATAGATTGTCAACAAGTAACAGCGCACTTACAATCCATGGGTGCAGTGACTTTATCGAAACAAAAATTTTTTCAATATTTAGAATCCAACAAGAAGAATAATATTAAATCTGAGCCTTGGCGATCTTAAAAAGGAACAAGCAAAAATACTCAAGAGCGCCTTGGTAAGAAGAATAATTTCATTCTTGAGCTTTATATTCTATTTAAAGCTCCGTGACTAAATCTAATTCAACTATTCAAGTCATTCGATCTAGATAAATAGAATCACCCACAATTTATTCGGAATATACTTATTTGCTAAAATATTCCTATATAAGGTATGGTGTATAAAAAAACTAACTCCTTTCAACCACCCAGGCTGCTACACTAGGAGCTAATTCTTTTTGAGACTTTGCACCAACAAATACGCCGATATGACCACCCGGAAATGCATATAGCTTTTTATCGGTGCTGCCAATCTTATCCATTACAGCAATGGTTGATTCATTTGGGATGATGTTGTCTTCGGTGGCATATACATTAAGGAAAGGAACGGTCATTTTTTTAAGATCAACTACTTTTCCATCCATTTCGAAAGTTCCATCAATTAATTTGTTGTCTCTAAATAAGTCCTTAATATATTTTCTATACATTTCTCCAGCGAGATCTGGGCAATCGGATTTCCATTTTTCCATACGAAGAAAATTCATCATTTTTTCTCGATCGCCCGACATTTCCAGAACACCAAAATACTTTGCTAAATCCATACTAGGTTTAAGCATACTGAAAGCATTATTAAGCATATCTGCACTAATAACTTTGTGTGTTTCTACCATAGTATCTACGTCGACGTACTTAGTCCATTTAAAAAGCATATTACAATTTGCATTTTTAAAGTCATATGGAGCTACGTACGTTGTCAAAGACTTTAATTTCTCTGGAAAAATAGAAGCATAAATCATACTAAAAAGCCCACCTTGACAAATTCCCATTTTATGGATTTTATCCATTTTGTGCTTCCTTCTAAGAAAATCAACAGCATCATTCATGTATCCAAGGATATAATCTTCCATGGTTAAATACTGATCAGCTCTTGTTGGATAGCCCCAATCCATGATATAAATATCTAATCCCTCATCTAATAATTTTTTCATTAATGATCGGTCTGGCTGCAAATCAAGAACGTCATGTCTGTTCATAATAGCAAATGAGACCAACACCGGGATATTTGTTTTTGCTGGGGTCTCCCTAATATAATGGTACATTTTAACCTTATCACACTCCCAAACCAACTCTTTTGGAGTGGTTGCAACTTCAACATCTTCAATTGTTTGAAGTGTTTGATATGTTTTAGTCATCTTATTGGAGAGATCCAGAAATTCTTGGAAAATGGAGTTTGTGTTTAGCATGATTTTATTTATAAGATGGTGTAAAAGTAAAAAGCCCGCGATAAACGGGCTTTTTTATTATCAAAAAAAAAAAATCTTATTTAGAATTCTTTTTACTTTCTGTATTATTGGAATCTACATTGTTATTATTTATATATCTTTCAAGATGGTGATACATTTTTCGTAGATCGTAAATATTTTTATAAACCTCATCCATTTCAGTTCTGGTTGCTAAGGGAAGGTTAATAAAATAAGTCTTTTCCATAATCTGATCCATTTGATTCTTGATTTTCATCTGCAAACTGCTAACTTCTGTCATAAGCTTGCTATAAGTATCACTGTTGAATAATTCCGTGAAGGTTTCATCACCTAGCATCATCCAGTCATGGTATAAGCCAACGATACTGTCAATTGAGTTTCCAGATTTGATTTTTTCAGAAATTTTTTCAGATAGTTTATTCATTACCTTGATACCATTCTGGTAAATCATGTACTGAAGTTCACTATTTTTTAACTGAAAAGAAGCCATCATATCTGATAAACCACTCCAATCTATTGCATTGTTATAATATTGGTTGTTTTCAACCAATTTTGTGAGTGGAGAAACGGCTTCATTCATAGCATTTTTCCAGTTGGAATACATTTCCCAGATATTGGAATATGGGTTGTTTGAATTTGAAGAATCCAAATTAAACAATTGTTTTGAAAATGAATTTATTGAGTTTCCAGAATTTTCAGCAATATTTTTAATGAACTCAATGAATTGATGATTCATTTGTTGCATCATTTTTTGATTCTCATCAGGCATAAATTTAAAGAATGAATCCATAAATTCTTTATACTTATCCATATTAAGATTATCTGAGAAAATCTTGGAATTGAAAGTTTTATCACTCATCGATTTAAACATAGGAACCCAAAGCTCAAAGAACTTAGACATATGATCTTGAAGACTAGTCATTCCTTTAAAAGCGTCGCTGGTTGTAGCTGTGTGAAATTGCTTGGCCCACTCTTCATATGCGTTACTCATCATTTTCGAAAACTCTTTCATTTGAGTAGCCCAGTCATTTAAATTGTCATTTATTTTTTGGTTTACTGAATTCGCCGACATACCATGCAATGGATTGAATAAGTTAAAGGAATTGTTCTTTAACATCGGATTATTAAACATTGAACTCCATGAATTATTCATCTGATTGAACATGCTGTTTTGTTGATTCATAAAGTTATTCCATGTTCCCAACCAATTTTGGGAAGATTGGCCATTCATTGCATTCAAAGGATTGTTAGAAGACATATTCTTTGCCCAGTTCATTTGATTTTCGAACCAGTTATAGAAGAACTTCTGCATTTCATTAGAATTCTCATTCATATCTTTAGTAGTTGTTTCAATTTTTTCGGTAACGGAGGAAGCCCATTCTTTTTGTTTTTTAAGACTTTCTTTGAGTACAGCGTGACCCTTATCAATGGTTTCCTGTACTATAGGTATGTTTTGGGTAATTTTTTTGGTGTTTTCTACCAACTGATCAACCGCATTTGCTTGAGTTTCTAGTATTTCATTCACCAGATTTTTACTTTTATCTTTTGTTGACATATTAAATATTTTTAAATTATTTGGAAATATTGTTTAATCTTGCGATGCAAAATTAGGATGAGTTCCAAAATTCTCATGTCAACAATTTATTAATAACCGTTAAGATGCTACAAAAGGGAGATCAATTTAAACATCAATTTCATTATACGCAGGAAGACGTAGATTTATATTCTCAAGTTTCGGGGGATAATAACCCATTACATACCGATCCAGAGGTTGGAAGGAATAGTATTTTTGGACGAAATATTATCCACGGATTCCTCGGAGGAAGTGTTTTCACCAAAATTTTCGGTGCTTTATGGATGGTTGATGGGCATGTTTATCTAAAACAAACTATGCAATGGCTTAAACCAATGTTCGTTGATACCGAATATGAGGCTGTAATTACTGTAAAAGAGATTTTTCCGGAGAAAAATCGGGTACTTTATGATTGTGCCATCTACGAACTATCTACCGGAGAACAAACATTTACCGGCGAAGCCTTACTTCTCAATAAAAAACAATATATCTGGTAAGCCAATAAAACGGCTCATATACACCTATCTGGCGTAAATAACTTATAAGTAGTTAAGCCTGAGATGTGGAAAATGTTGAAATTGAGTACTTAGAATTTACCTTTTTTAAATATCAATCTTAGCATAGTGAGCGTGGGTTTCAATGAACTCCCTTCTAGGAGGAACATCATCACCCATTAAGATTGAAAAATAATAGCTTGCCTCTACCGCATTTTCTATGGTAACCTGAGAAAGTATCCTGCGTGTTGGATCCATTGTGGTTTCCCAAAGTTGCTCAGCGTTCATTTCACCCAATCCTTTATATCTTTGGAAGCTTACACTATCTTCTTTGCCACCACCTATTTCTAAGGCTATTTCTTTTCTCTCTTTATCATTCCAGGCATAACGAGCTTCCTTTCCTTTTTTCACCAAATACAATGGCGGTCTTGCAATATACAGGTGACCTCTTTCAATTAATTCAACCATATATCTATAAAAAAAGGTGAGAATAAGCGTAGTAATATGCGATCCATCCACATCAGCATCGCACATAATTACAATCTTATGGTATCTAAGTTTTGTTAAGTTTAGTTTACGATTTCCCTCTTCGTCTTCAAAAAAATTCACGCCAAGAGCAGTAAACATGTTTTTAATTTCCTCATTCTCATAAATTTTGTATTCCAAGGCTTTTTCAACATTAAGAATTTTACCGCGCAGAGGGAGAATAGCTTGAAAATGCCTATTTCTTCCTTGTTTGGCAGTTCCGCCCGCAGAATCACCCTCAACTAGAAAAATCTCAGATTCAGCTGGGCTTTTGGAAGAACAATCTGCTAATTTTCCAGGAAGGCCACTACCAGAAAGTACATTTTTTCGTTGTACCATCTCACGAGCTTTTCTTGCAGCTTCTCGGGCAGTAGCAGCCAGAATGACTTTTTCTACAATTCTTTTAGCCTCTTTTGGGTTTTCTTCTAAATAGCCATTCAAAGCTTCCCCAACAATTCGAGAGACAATTCCAACCACCTCTGAATTACCTAGTTCTCCTTTAGTTTGACCTTTAAATTGAGGTTCAGGAACCTTAACAGAAATTATTCCGGTTAATCCTTCTCTAAAATCATCACCGCTGATATCAAATTTTAATTTAGCAAACAAGCCATTATCGTCACCATAGGCTTTAAAAGTCCTTGCCAAAGCTCGCCGGAAACCGCTGACATGAGTACCTCCTTCTCTGGTGTTGATGTTGTTGACATATGAAAACACATTTTCCTGATAACCCGTATTGTATTGAAGTGCAACTTCAACCTCAATATTATCTTCCTTTCCTTTTACATAGATCGGATTTTCACAAAGCGGAGTTCTAGTTTGATCTAGATATCTTGCAAATTCCAACAAGCCTCCTTCAGAATAAAAGGTATCTTTTCGTCCATCGCGTTCATCGTGTAGATAAATATTTAAACCGCTGTTTAGATAAGATAATTCTCTTAACCTATGTGATAAAATATCATAATTATATTCCAGCGTTTCAAATATTTCAGCATCCGGAGTAAAAAGAACAGTTGTTCCCCGTTGATTACAAGAACCGATTTCTGCAACATCAGCTAAGGGTTTACCTCTTTGGTATTCCTGCATATAGGCTTTGCCTTCTTTACAAACCTCAACGCGTACATATTGAGACAATGCATTCACACAACTAACACCAACTCCATGTAGTCCACCGGATACTTTATAACTATCTTTGTCAAATTTGCCACCGGCATGAAGAACCGTCATAACTACTTCCAGGGCAGATTTTTTTAATTTAGGATGCATATCCACTGGAATACCTCTTCCATTATCTGTAACGGCGATGGAGTTATCTTTTAAAATCCTAACATGAATTTCTGAACAGTGTCCTGCTAAATGCTCGTCAATAGCATTGTCAACTACTTCCCAAACCAGGTGGTGAAGACCTTTCGTATCTGTACTTCCAATATACATTCCGGGCCTTCGACGTACAGCTTCCAATCCTTCCAACGCTTGAATGCTACTGGCATTATATTCGTTGTCTTTGTTAATCATGTCCATTTTAAAAAATAATTGGCGAAGATACGATAAAATAAGGTATTTTCAGAATATATGAGAACAGATATAAGCAACTAATTTCCTAATCCAAGTGGCTGCAAAAAACATTTAAAGCTAAAAATAAATAGTAATTAAAGCTTACTAAATAGTAATAAGAACTTACTATATTTGTTAAATTTTATGTCCAAATTGACCAAAACAGACCCAATAGATTATTTTGATCTTCTAATAAGACCATTTAATGCATTATTAGAAGATTTAAAAAAGAGCAAGGTTGAAATAATTCCAGATTCATTAAATGATACACAACTTATGATCATTTTTCGCATAGACAGGGAATTCGGTTCTAGCCAAAGTCAACTTGCAAATCAATTGGGAATTACCAAACAAAGTATTGGAGTGAGCATTAATTTATTGATTAAAAAAAAATTGGTAATAAAAATTAAGGATCCAACAGATGGAAGAGCTTCTCTGATAAGATTGACCGAAAAAGCATGGCAATTAATCGATCAATCCAGAAAACATCTGAGAATTACCTTAGACAGGTGGAAAAACAAATTGGGTTCAAAAAATTACAAGAAGCTGGATATGTTATTGGTTGAGTTGAATCAATTAATTAAGCAGGAAAATATAACCAACTAATGCATTGGGAATTTGATCAGGCTGAATTAGAAAAAGGTGCAGCGCTCATTTTAAATGAGTTAATTCCTTATCGAATATGGCTGCTTAGAGGACAAATGGGAAGTGGAAAAACTACCCTTGTAAGAAAATTTGCCAAAATTCTTGGTGATCAAAATGAAGCAAGCAGTCCGAGTTATTCTTTAATTAATGAATATCAATTTAAATCGAACAAATACAAGATTCAAAAATTGTTTCATTTAGATTTATTTAGGCTCAATAATCTTGACGAAGCATTGGATATAGGAATTGAGGAAATTTTATTTGCAAATTTTCATTGTATCATTGAATGGCCGGATATCATATTACCTTTGCTAGCAGAGCAGTCGTTTGCTGAATTAACTATTGATCTTTTTCCAGGTGAAAAAAGGAAATATTCGTTAAATATACAAGATGCATGAGTCCACAAATTTTCAGTGCTAGGGAAGGTTCATTATTACAGACCAAATTGCAGGCTATACAGTTAGACCAAGCTAAAAATGCATTCCGAATAGGAATTCCTAAGGAAGTATTCATCAATGAAAATCGCATTGCCTTAGTACCCCACTCTATTCATAAACTGGTTGCCATGGGCCACCGGGTAATAATTGAATCCGGAGCTGGGTTAGGAGCTAACTTTAGTGATCATGATTTTTCGGAATCCGGTGCAGAAATAAGTAGTTCTAAGGAGGAAGTTTTTCAATCGGATATTATTATTAAAGTTATACCTCCAACATTAGAAGAAATAAGCTTATTTAGAACGAACCAAATTCTTATTTCACCCCTTCAGATGCCATTAATTAATAATGAATATCTTCAATCTCTTCGACATAAGAGGGTAACAGCAATAGCGATGGAATACCTTAAATCAGAAGATGGCAGTTTTCCATTAGTTCGTATTATGAGCGAGATTGCTGGTTTAGCCGTTATCCATACAGCAGCAGAATTATTGAGCAGTACCAAAGGAGGTGGAGGTGTATTACTCGGAGGAATATCAGGAGTTCCTCCTGCAAAAGTACTTATTCTAGGAGCGGGAGCTGTGGCAGAATATGCTACAAGAGCTGCCTTAGCCTTAGGGGCTTCTGTTCGAATTTTTGATGACGAAATTCATAAGCTGATAAGAATTCAAAATGCTATTGGCAGACAATTATATACATCCTCTTTAGATCCCGTACCGTTGGTAAGACAACTGGTATCAGCAGATGTTGTTATTGGGGCTATTCATTCAAAAATTGGGAGAACGCCAGTCGTTGTCACTGAAGAAATGATCATGAAAATGAAGCCGGGAAGTGTAGTTATTGATGTCAGTATTGATCAAGGAGGATGTATTGAAACCAGCAAAGTTACTTCACATGAGCAACCAACCAGATTAGTTCATGGAGTGATTCATTATGCGGTACCAAATATAGCTTCAAAGGTTTCTCGAACCGCTTCCACGGGTATGAGTAATGTCATTGCCCCACTAATTAAAAAGGCAGGTGAAGAAGGGGGAATCGAACAACTATTATATAGTAACAAAGGCTTTCAGAATGGTATTTATACCTATAAAGGATGTCTAACCAATAAGTATCTCAGTGAACGATTTGGAATAAAGTACACCAGCCTAGATCTTTTATTAACCTCAGGATTTTAAACTAATTATTTTAAAAAATTGGCTTGAGTATTATTAAAAAGTTCAGTAACGCTGATTACAAAAATTTTTTACGATAGAATAAGTAATATTAATAGTTTATTCGAAAAGTGTATTCATGGCAGTATATTACCAAAAAAGAAATTTAAGGGAGTCTTTAATATCTGGACTCACTAAATTAAATGAGCTTGTTTTCATATCCATTCAATTCACTATCTGAACCAGGTTTTTCAGAATCTAGGTTAGTTTCTGAAACTGAACCAGGAAGTGTTTCTTCATCTAAAGAAGTTTGAATAAATTCATCCATTGTTGATTCTTCTGAAGGACTTAATGGAAATTCTGTATCTGATGCAGGACTCTTTTCTGAATCGCTAGGCTTAATTTCATCTTCTGTATGATCCAAGGATTTTCGTGGGCGTTTTCCTGCTTTAATTTCTTCAGCAGCCTTTAAAAGTTTTTCTTCCATACCTGGTTCAACGTGCTTATGTTGAATTTCTTCTTCGTATTTTGCTTTCACCTTCTTTTCTTCCTGAATTTGATGCTCTTTTTCATCTTGTTTTTTCACACGCTTTTCTTCTTTCTTTTTTAAAATCTCAGAAGTCTTAAGTAGCTGTGATTTAATTTTTAAAAGTTCTTCAAGTTTTTCCTTTTTAGAATTAATTCTATCCTCAATCATTTTGATTTTGGCAACCCGAATCTGAGCCTCGAGCTGTCCCGTTGAACTTGCAATTCTTTTATTCTCGAAATCTATATCTTTTTGATCAAATTCTATAGATTTTTCAATTTTTTTGAGGGCTTGCTCTAGGCCATCTAATCTTGCATTGAAACGATCTAAGGCTCCATGAGACTTATCATTTCTTCCCGGACCTGTGTTTGAAGATCCTGCTGAACGTTTTTCACGGACGGCATTGAATGCTTCGTCTAAAGACTTTGAAATTTTGGACCTATCATCTTTTACAAGGTTCTGAGACTTGAATTCCTCTTGTATTTTTTTAAGGTCATCAAATATTAGTTTTAAAACTCCTCCAGCTTGAATTCGTTTTCTAATTTCTTCAATCTTAGCGTTAAATGATTCAAGAATAGCAGCACTTTTAACCACTAATTCTTGTTCAACAGTAGACCTTAGTTTCTTCAGTTCATCGAAAATCGCATTAGACTTTTCTCGAAGAGAGTCTGCATGATCACGAATGATATTTTTATCAAAAGTGTGTTTTTGAATAGTATCCCAAAGAGATTTAAGGTCTTCCCAAACTGTTTTATCATATGCTTCAAGACGCTTTACTTTGTCAGACATCTCCTCCAGTTCAGATTTAAAATTTCGATATAATTTAGTACTTAAAACTAAAAAATGCCACTCCATTTGGGCTCTTTGAATCGCGTCGCTTCTTTCTACCCTGAAGTCTTCAGGCAAAATACTTTGAGACATTGTTAATTCTAAAGTTCTTTTTTCAGTTGAAATTGGTAACTGAAGGTCAGCGCCTTCTCGCCATTCATTCATCATTTGGTTGTATAGCTCTTCTGTGCAATCTCTTGCAGGTATTACAAACAATTCAATCTTGTTATCATCTGCAAGAAGCGAAATTCCTAACAGAACCTTTTGATCATTGGGATCTGATCCCCAAACAACTAATCGTGTACGCATTTTTTAATTTCTTTTTTCGATGGTCAATAATTCACTATTTAATCAGTGGTCGTGGTCCCATATTGGTAACCTGGCAAAAAACGTATGCAAAAATCAAACCATTTATGAGAATTCAATGAGAAAAAATAAAAACTAATTTTTTTTATTTTGAATTCAATTATATACATTATATAAGATTTTGATTAACAATGTATTGCGCAATTTGTACGGCATTAGTTGCTGCACCTTTTCTAAGGTTGTCAGCACTGATCCAAAGGTTGATGGTATTAGCCTGTGACTCATCCAATCGAATTCTTCCTACAAATACCTCATTTCTTTTGTGTGCTTGCAAAGGAGTTGGATACTGGCCATTTTCAGGTTGGTCGAGTACTACAACGCCATGGGTGGCTTCCAAAATTTTTATAATCTCCAGTAGGCTAATATTTTTTTTAAAACTAACGTTCACGGATTCTGAATGGCCGCCAAAAACGGGAACTCTTACAGCGGTCGAAGTAATTCGCAGACTATTGTCTGCAAGAATTTTTTTAGTTTCATTAACCAACTTCATTTCTTCTTTGGTGTAATTATTTGGTAGAAAACTATCACATTGTGGAATGCAATTCTCAAAAATAGGATGCTTATAAGCTCTTGGCTCCTCTACCAAAAGCCCATTTTTTTCAGCCTCATATTGTCGCACAGCTTTCATTCCAGTTCCTGTAAAGGATTGATAGGTAGATATTACAATTCTATCCATTTCAAAGGCATTGTGAAGAGGACCTAGAACCATTACCAACTGAATGGTAGAGCAATTGGGATTTGCGATAATTTTATGTTTAGTGTCGATTTGAGATGCATTGATTTCCGGGACAACCAAAGGACAATCAGGATTCATTCTCCAGGCTGAGGAGTTGTCAATTACAAAAGTGTTATTTTTTGCAAACTTTGGAGCCCATTCCATGGAGGTTTCTCCCCCCGCTGAAAAAATTGCTATATCTGGCAATCGATCTACAGCCTCTTGAATTCCAATGATTTTGTAATCTTTATTATTCCATTGAATGTTTTTACCAATTGAATTCGCTGATGCAACAGGGATAAGTTCATCTACCTTAAAATTCAATTCATCTAATACCTGAAGAATCTCCTTTCCTACTAATCCTGTAACTCCGACGATTGCTAATTTCATAGAATTGTTATGTGTCGTTTAAAATTGAATGCACAAAATACTTATGTTTGAGGTAATTTATATATAAACTGAATGAAATACTATCTATTGTTCATTTTGATTTGGATTAAAATCAATATTTATGCGCAATGGACAGAAGATTTTTCCACCAATACTTTAGCAGAATGGAGTGGAGATACCTCGCAGTTTATTATTAATTCTGGCAATCAATTGCAATTGAATGCAAGCAATGCGGGAAAAAGTTTTATTTACAGAACCTATAAGTTTGATAAAGAACTAGAATGGAGTTTTTATTTTCAAATGAAGTTTGCGCCATCATCTAGCAATAAACTTAGAGTCTATGTATTGATGAATAGTCAGGATGTGCAAAATTTTGAAGGGTATTTTTTTGAAATTGGTGAAAATGGAACGAATGATAATTGGAAATTTTATGCTCGAAAAAATAATTCTTCAATTATGCTTGGACAAGGTGAGATGTCAAAGCTTTCATTAGATCCATCCTTGGCAAACTTTCATTGCAGATTAAAAAATGACAGTACATGGATTATTGAGGTGGATTATACCGGATCACGGAATTATACGGAGATTACTGAAATTAAAGACAGTATAAAATTGATGCCATCTAATTCGATTTTTGGAATAGAATGTGAATACACTTCAACCCGCATTGACAAATTTTATTTTGATGACATTTCTGTACAATCTCCAGGCTTTGATACCATTGGACCAAAAATTGTCTCGATCTCTAATATAGATAAAAACCAATTATTAATATCATTTGATGAAGAGTTGGATACTAATACTTCTTTAAAATTAAATAATTATACTATTGTCAATTTTGCAAGCCCTGTGGACTTCAAGATTATTAATACTAAAGATGTAATATTGATATTTAATAAGGAATTGATATCCGGGCAAACATATGAATTAATCTATCAAAATGTTTTTGATGTGAAAGGCAATAATTCAGGAAAAAAATTATTTCAATTTATTGCTCAATTTTCCAGTTTCCCAAAATCAGGTGAGATTTTAATAAATGAATTTATGTGTGATCCTGAACCAAGCATTGCCTTACCAAAGACGGAATATATTGAACTATATAACAATTCTGATTATTCAATAAATTTAATAGATTGCAAAATATCAGACGGAAGTTCCATTAGTTCATCTTTTCCAAATTATATACTTCATTCAAATTCGTATGTTATATTATGTGCTAATAAAGACAGCACAGAGTTTAAAAAATTTGGCAATACCTTAGGAATAAATTCGATGCCATCGCTTAACAATGATGGCGATCAAATAATTCTGTATGATAGGAATAAAGAAATCTTAGACCAAGTTACTTATACCATAGATTGGTATAAAGATAAAAATAAAGAAGATGGAGGATATTCCTTAGAATTATATTATCCTAAACGGCATTGTCAACAATTTAATGTTTGGGCAGCATCCCAAGATCCAGCAGGAGGGACTCCTGGTCAGAAAAACAGCTATTATGACTCTACAAGGGATGATACAAAACCTGAAATAATTTCAGTTATACCCATTTCGGAATGGGAGGTTAAAATATTATTCAACAAAGTGCTTGATATTAACTTCATGACACAACAAAGCAATTACAAGATTGAACCAAATATTAGCATTGCCAGCATAGAGCTGGTTGATCCTGGACAAAACGAAATTATATTGCTTCTAAATGGACCTCTTATTAAGGGATTACAGTATGAGCTTCAAATAGAAGTTATTAGTGATTGTTCACTGAATGTATCGAAGAAGGTCAAATTTTTATTTGAACTGGCTGCAGAACCTTTACCTGGTGATCTTTTGTTTAATGAAATATTATTTAATCCAGTTTCAGGTGGGGAAGATTTCATTGAATTTTACAATCAGTCTAAAAAATTAATAGTAAGTAACAATTTGTATTTAAGAAATAAGACTAAAGATTTAAAATGGATAAAAATTAGTTCAGAAATTCAAATACCAAGTCACAGTTATTTCGCTTTGACGGTGGATCCAAAATCTCAAGTGAATAAATATCCGACCAATGATAGTTTGAGAATTTATTATTCTCAGATACCCACACTGGATGATAAATTTGGATCTTTGGAATTATCTACTTATCAAAATCATGAATTTATAATCCTTGATAGCATAGATTATTCTGATACTTGGCATAATAGTTTAATAAGTGATTATTCAGGAGTTAGTTTAGAGAAAATAAACCCTGATTGGACATCAGACAATAAATCTCATTGGACATCAGCTACAAAAATATCCGGATATGGAACTCCCGGCACAAAAAATAGCCAAACAAATGATAGTTTGAATATTAATATTAATCAAATATTGAACCTAGATACAAAGATTATTAGTCCAAATGGAGATGGATATAGAGATTTTTTGAAAATTCAAATTCAGTTAGATAAACCAGGTTATAAAAGTGATATAAAAATATACTCTTTGTCTGGTGAATTAATAAAAGTATTAAATCAAAGCATAGTCGCAATAAATGAAATTATTACCTGGCAAGGTGACGATGATTTAAATCGGATAGTTACAAGTGGAAACTATATATTACAAGGATCATTTATTCATCCTGAAGGAGATAAGAAATTTGAAAAGCAGAAAATAATTGTTGTTTCTGATAAATAATTTAAGATTATATCAAAGCAATGAATTCAAATCGTGATATAATTGATTCAAATGTTCAATGGACAATGGCCATTGTAATTATATTAATAAGTTGTTTATTTATTTTTCCACCCGAATATCTATTAGCGAAGCAGATTTCCAAATATGCTGTTCACTGGATGTTTATTTGTTTAGGTCTTGGAATTATATTTATGTTCATGAATTTGGAAAAACTATTATATACTTCTTTTATTAGTTCGGGTTTAATCGCATTTTTACTTTTATATTCCTATAATAGTTCTTTTAGTCATGCTACCAGACAACAAAAAGAAGCAATTACAGTAGCATTTATAAATCCAACCTGGAGTACATCCAATGAGTTTGAAACGAGAAATGTCATTTTGGGCTTAAGTGCAGATGTAATATTATTGGAAGAAGTAACACCAGAGTGGCATGAAATTCTAGACAGTTTAAGTATAAAGTATCCATATCATAGCATTGTTAAAAGAATTGACCCTTATGGGAAAGCAATTTTTTCTAAATTGAAAATTGAATCGATTGATACGCTTAAAATACAAAATAAACCAATATTAATCGCAAACGCAATATTATCAGAAAATCAAAAATTATATATAGCAATAGTTAATGAATTGCCTTCTATAACAATGTCAGATTTTAAAAAAATTAATTTCTTGCTCGACGAATTGGCAAGGATTTTTACACATTTGGGAAAATCTATTATACTGGGCGCAAACCTTAATTTAGTGTTGTCATCACGTGAGCTTAGAGATTTTAGAATAAAAACTAACTTGACACCCAGCAGAAGAGATAATAATGATGGAAGATATGATAATAGCTTTTGGAGTATTTTTAATACTCCAAAAAATGAAATATTTTACTCAGAACAATTAGAATGTACTGAATTTCAAGAATTGACAGACAATAATTTAAAACCAATTGGGCTTGTCGGAAGATACCAAATCAAAAAGAAAAGTAAGATTGAAAACAGCAACAAAGAATATGAACCTTTTCATTAATAAAGTAAAGTTCAATAAGCATTTAATATCAAAAAAAATCAATAATTTATTTTTATTATTAATTCTTATTTGTCCCAATTACATCATCTCACAAAATGAAAGTGGATATTTTCAACAAAGAACAGATTATTACATCGATTGTACATTAAATGAAACTTCGAATTTATTAACAGGGAATGTTAAAATAATTTATTTTAATCAAAGTCCAGATGCTCTGGATAAAATTGGAATGCATTTATGGCCAAATGCTTATTCAAATAAAAAGACAGATTTTGCAAAACAAAAATTACTTCATAGAAGTACTAGATTTTTAGATGCGGAGTTTGAACAACAAGGATTTATTAAAGTAAAAAACTTAACTGTAAACGGAATAAATTCCAAGTTGGACTATTTAAAAAACAAGCCCGACATGGCCTGGTTGAGATTAAACCAAGTCTTAAAACCTAAGGACTCTTTGGTAATTAATGCCCAGTTTGAATTGAAAATACCAGAATCTTTTAGCAGACTAGGTCATGTAGAAAATAGTTATCAAATAACACAATGGTATTTGAAACCAGCTGTTTACGATCAAAAAGGTTGGCATTTATTTCCATATTTAGACCAGGGTGAGTTTTTTGGAGATTTTGGCAAGTACCATGTTAGTATTACCATTCCGGAAAATTATGTTGTAGCAGCAACCGGAGTTTTGCAAGATAGTAGTGAACAAAATTTTTTAGAACAAAGGATCAAGCAAACTGAACTTAAAAAAGTTGTAAATGATGAATTAGGTAATTCATCAAAGTATAAAACACTTCATTATGTAGCAGATAGTGTACATGATTTCGCCTGGTTTGCAGATAAAAATTTCATGGTCAGTAAGGTGAAAGTTAGCTTAAACTCAGGAAAGGAAATTTTTTCATGGGCTTTCTACAATGATTTAAAATATTGGTCAAAAGCATCCTATCTGGCCGCAAGGGCAATACAATTTTATTCAGACAAACTGGGAGAATATCCTTGGCCACAAGTAACGGTAGTGCATAGTGCACTAAGTGCTGGAGGTGGAATGGAGTATCCAATGATAACAGTAATAAATGATGTAAATTCAGAAAAATCATTAGATGAAGTAATTTGTCATGAAGTTGGACACAATTGGTTTCAAGGGATTTTAGCAACCAATGAAAGGGATCACCCTTGGATGGATGAAGGAATTAACACATATTATGAAAACGAATACATGACAAGCTATTATGCTAAATCATCGATAATCTCAAAATATGGCATTAAGATTTTTAATAAACTTAATATAAAATCCGAAACTGAAGTAATTTATCAGACGATGGCTCACGAAAATTTGGATCAACATCCAAACCAAACTTCGAACAATTTTATGTTCTTAAATTATGGTATTGATGTTTATCAAAGAACTGGAGCCTTATTCAGCTATCTAAAAGACTACATTGGAGAGCAGGAATTTAACAGAGTCATGAAATTATATTTTGAGAATTGGAAATTCAGACATCCATATCCTGAAGATCTAAAGAATATTTTTAAATTAAATTGTAAAAAAAATACAGATTGGTTGTTCGATCATGTTTTAAATGAAGACAAAAAAATAGATTATTCCGTAATAAATATTAAGCATTCGAAGTCAAACAACTTGATATTATCAATTCAAAACAATGGTACAATTGCAGCACCTGTTAAGATATATTCAATTAAGAACGACAGTATTTTAAGGAGCCAATGGGTAGATGGATTCTTGAATGAGCAAGAAGTTGAAATTCAAAATTTAGGTCAAGAAAAACTAGTTATAGATTATGAAGGGAAGTATTTTGATTACAACAGAGGTAATAATAGTATTAGAACGTATGGAATTTTTAAGATGAACAAACCACTTTCAATTGGGATAACTAATTTGTGGTATAATTCGGAGAAAAAACCGGTATTAATATATCCATCGGTCTTGTGGAATTCAAATAATGGAATTATGCTAGGGTTTAGTTTGCGAAGGCCAATTATACCAAGGGGTAATTGGAATTGGAATTTTTGCCCAAAATATGCCTTTTTAAATCATGAGATAGCAGGCACATTAGGATTAAGTTATAGATTAAATCTCATTCAAAAAAAGATAAATTATATAAAGGCAGGAATTAAATGTAAAAGTTTTGCATATGGTGCGTTTGACGAATCCAGAACAAATGATTATTTTCAAATTCAGCCGTACTTTGAAATAGATTTCAAATCAAATTTGGCGAGTCTTCACACATCAAGAATCACAGCCGAATATTTTCATATTGTTGATAAAAAGTATATTTACAACAATAATGATTCAAGTTCAAGAAGAATAAATGAAGTTAACAAAATTTATAAGATAAAATATTATTTCTCCAATCCAAGTATTAAGGGGCCCTCAAGAATAATTTCTGAAGCATATTTTGAAAATTACAAGACTTTTGAAAATTTAAACGCTTATTATTTGAGAATTGACCTAGATTTTCAAAAAAGTTTTAGATGGTCAAAGCGTAGATATTTTGACCTAAGATTGGCGACCTCATTTTATCCTTACAATACAGAACGGGCTAAGAATGCCATAGCAACCAGATCCGAATCAGGTTTTATTAGAGGATCCTCCGGAGCATCATTTCAGAATTTTTTGGATTATTCAAATGAAAGTAATTTTTTGGGAAGAACTCAATCCAGTGGTCTGTTTTCACAGCAGATAGATATAAGACAAGGTGGTATGAAAATTGTACCAGGTATAGCTCAACGCTCAAATTTAGGAAATACAAATAACTTTGTTGTTGGGCTTAATCTTAGCTCAGATTTGCCATTCCAATATGTCGGAAAAATAGTTAGGCCATATTTTGACCTTGCTTTGTTAGACCTAAGATACGCATTTAAATCAGAGCAACAGTTATTGTATAGTGGTGGAATTCAATTAAAAATAGTTCCAGAAGTTTTAAGCTTTTATTTTCCGGTTTTACATTCAAATAATATCCGACAAATTTATAGAGACAATGGAGGAAATTATTTTAAACAAGTTTGTTTTTCACTGAATCTTTCATTTGAACATATGAAAGAAATAATTAATTTCGTTCAATAATTAATATGGATACTATAATCACAAAGAAAAGCAATGGGATTTTATATATAAATCTCAACAGACCAGAAGTATATAATAGTTTTAATAGAGAGATGGCTTTGGGATTGCAATTAAGTCTTCAGAATGGAAATTCAGATCCAGAGGTAAGAGCTATCGTAATTTCAGGAAATGGCAAAGCTTTTAGCTCAGGTCAAGACCTAAAGGAGGCAACAAGTCCAGATGGTCCATCATTAGAAACAATTATTAACGAGCATTATAATCCCATTATCATTGCATTAAGAGAAAGTAAAAAAGTTGTAATAGCTGGTGTAAACGGGGTAGCTGCAGGAGCTGGCGCTAATATTGCATTAGCATGTGATATAATTGTTGCTTCACGTTCAGCCAGTTTTATTCAGGCATTTAGTAAGATAGGATTAATACCTGATTCAGGGGGAACATTTTTTTTACCAAGATTAATTGGCTTCCAGAGGGCTGCAGCTCTTATGATGACAGGAGATAGTATAACGGCTGAGGAAGCATTCAACATGGGTATGATTTATAAGTGTTACGATGATGATCAGTTTATTTCATCACTTGATAAACTTGCATTAAAGATAGCACAGATGCCGACAAAAGCACTAGAGTTTACAAAAAAAGCACTACAGGACTCACTTTATTCCAATCTGGAACAACAATTATCCACTGAATTAAAATATCAGCAACTCTCTGGTGAAACCAAAGATTTTAAAGAAGGTATAAAGGCATTTATAGAAAAAAGGAAACCAAACTTTATTGGTGAATGATTTATTTTTAATAACGGATTCGATTTTATAAATGATCAATATGTTAAAACTGATTATTAGTCTGCTCATTTTACTTACGACTACTTCACTTTTCTCTCAAACTGTAAAAGGCGAAATAAGTAAAATTAAAATAGATCCTGCGCTTTATGATTATGCTGAAATAAGTCCCTATAAGACACTTAAGAAGTCAATCCGGCCAAAGAGACTGAGTAAAAACATGGGATTGGAATTTGTAAAAAACTGGAACTCAAGTAATGTTAAAGCCAAATGTGCAGAAAAATATCAATATAAGATTTCAATTTACTTTGTAGACTATACCAGGAGAACATTTAATATTAGTAATTCTACAGTAAACGAAGAAGGTAATATGTGCATTGCTATTAGCGATGCAGGTCTTGCTAACAAACTTTGGAAGAGTAAGTAAGTTAGATATTTCAAAGTCAAAACAATTATGTAGTAATTACTAGTTTTTTTTAAGCAATTGAACAGATAAATTGAATCGGTGTTAAAATGTCAATATTACTAAGTATTCTTAAATTCATTTTTTTTACTGCATTATTACTAATGGAGAAAAGCTGTTCTAGACAAATATATCTTTTATTACTTTATTAGTTGAATTATTTTTTAAGCTGCAAGTATTAAAAAATTCTTTTAATTCAAAAATATTAAACTTTATCTTTGAAGGAGTGAAATGGTAAAAAGAATAAATAAATTTTTATAATTTAAATTAGGTTTGAGTAATTTTCAAGAGAACTCTAAATAAAATAGTATGGCTTCAACTGGAGGGTTAATGCGTTTAGGTGGACCACTCATAATAGGACTATTATTAGCTGGTGTTTCCTATTTCAAATATTGCGAATCAAAAACCTACAATGAAAGTCTGGGAATATACCAGCATGTTAGTTTAACCCCTGAGGAAGAAATAGCGCTTGGTCTGGAATCTAAACCATCCATGATTCAGGAATTTGGCGGAATCGATCCAGATCAAAGAGCGCAATCATTAATAAGGGAAATAGGTCAGATTTTATATCAAAAAAGCGTTGCCTCACAAACACCTTATCAATTCGACTTTACCCTTTTAGCAGAGCCAAACACAATTAATGCCTTTGCATTACCCGGAGGTCAAATATTTATTACAAGAGCGCTGTTCAATCAATTGACAAACAAAGATCAACTGGCTGGAGTATTAGGGCATGAAATTGGCCACGTTGTTGGAAGGCATGCTGGAGAAAGAATGCAAAAAGATGGATTATTAAAAGGTATAGCAGGAGCTGTAGGAGTTGCATCGGGTGATTTTCAAACCGCTCAAGCCGCACAACAAATAGCTGGTTTAATAGGACTAAAATATGGACGTGATCAGGAATTACAATCTGACAATCTTGGAGTTAGGTTTATGATGGAGTCTGGTTTTAATCCGGAAGAAATGATTGGTGTTATGGAAATACTTAAAAACGCCTCCAAAGGCCAAGAGCGGGATGAATTTACAACGACACATCCCAGCCCAGAGAATAGAATTGAAAAAATTAAAGAAGCCATTGAATTCTATAAGTCTGGGGTTAAAATCCAAAAGAAAGAATAAAACCTTTGGAAATACAGGTCAATATTTAAACCTATCTTAGCCCCTGAACTATTAATTCTTCATGAAGAAATTATTTTTATTAGATGGGCACGCATTGGTTTACAGGGCGCATTACTCCTTTATAGCCAGGCCTCTTATTAATTCAAAAGGACTTAATACCTCTGCCATTTCAGGTTTTACCAGATATTTGTGGGATATAATTACCAACCAAAAACCAAGTCATTTGGCTGTTTCCTTTGATCTTTCAGGTCCAACATTTAGACATAAGCAATTCCCAGAATACAAAGCAAACAGAGAAGCTCAACCAGAAGATATAACCGTTGGGCTACCTTATATATATAAAATCATTGAAGCGTTTAATATTCCAATTGTGACAATGGAGGGTTACGAAGCAGACGATGTCATTGGAACGTTAGCTAAACAGGCAGTAAAACAAGGATTTGAAGTATATATGGTTACACCGGATAAAGATTATGGGCAACTGGTTGAAGATCATATTTTAATGTATAAGCCGTCAAGACAAGGAAACGGAATAGAAATATTAGGTCCTAAAGAAATAAAAGAAACTTGGGGAATAAACAGAACAGAACAGGTAATTGATATATTAGGATTAATGGGGGATGCCGTCGATAATATTCCAGGGGTTCCAAGTATTGGCGAAAAAACAGCAGCAAAACTTATTCAGGAATTCGATTCATTGGAAAAGGTTCTTGAGAATGCAAATTCAGTTAAAGGAAAGATTAGAGAAAAACTGATTGAATTTGCCGATCAGGCAAAACTAAGTAAGACGCTAGCAACAATTGATATTAATGTACCAGTTCGATTTGATGAACAGAAGTATAAATTAGAAGATTTCGATAAAATAAAACTAGTAGAGATATTTAAAGATCTTGAGTTTAGAACCTTAGCAGAAGCAATTGTTGTTTCAGGCACGAAGAAAAATAATGACCTTTTTGCTCAAGTTGAAGAAAAAAACACAGCAATTTCTGAAGTCGTAAAAATTGAAGAAAATAAATATCAGATATCAGATAAGGATATTCACAATACAAAACATAACTATCAATTGGTTCAATCTGAACAAGAGATAAAAAAATTACAAGCATTATTAGAAGAGAATATAATTATATCATTTGATACGGAAACTACCGGAATTGACCCTACACAGGCAGAACTTGTTGGAATGTCCTTTGCCTTTGAAAAAGGTAATGCTTATTATGTTCCTATTGACAAGGATCAAAATATTGCTAAAAATCAGTTAGAAAAATTTGTTAAATACCTAGAAGATCCTACAAAAAAATTCATCGGCCAGAATTTAAAATTTGATATTTTGATGATGAAACAATATGGTATTAACATATCAAAGGTTTATTTTGATACCATGATTGCACATTATCTACTAGAGCCAGATTTAAGACATAAACTTGACATACTGTCTGAGACATACTTAAACTATAAAATGGTGCCAATTGAAGATCTTATTGGTAAAAAATCAAGCGGACAAGGCTCAATGAGGGATGTAAGTTTAGAGAAAATAAAAGAATATGCATCAGAAGATGCTGATGTAGTTCTACAATTGTATCCAATATTTGAAAAAGCAATTAAGGAATACAATGTTGAAAATGTATTAACAAACATAGAACTTCCATTAATAAATGTTTTGGTTTCAATGGAACATGAAGGTGTTAAAGTTGATGCAGATTTTTTAAATAATTACAGTAAGGTACTACAAAGTGGTATTCAAATTTCAGAAAAGAAAATATATGAATTAGCAGGTGTAAAATTTAATATTGCAAGCCCGAAACAAGTTGGAGAGGTATTATTTGAAAAATTGAAAATTCCATACAAATGGAAAAAAACATCTACCAATCAGTACTCAACAGATGAGGAAAAAATTAATGAACTTGCAGAAGAAAATGAAGTAGTTAGAGCAATATTGGAATTTAGAAAATTATCAAAGCTAAAATCTACCTATGTAGATGCTTTGCCAAACATGATAAACCCCAAAACAGGAAGGGTTCATAGTTCTTTTAATCAAGCTAGAGCTGCTACAGGCAGATTGTCTTCAGAAAGTCCAAATCTTCAAAATATTCCGATAAAGGATGAAGAAGGAAGAGAAATTAGAAAGTCTTTTATACCAAGAGATGATCAGCATATTTTGGTTAGTGCAGATTATAGCCAAATTGAATTAAGATTAATTGCGGACATAAGCAATGAATCAGCTATGATGGATGCGTTTATAAATAAACTGGATATACACAGATCGACGGCAGCAAAAATCTATAATGTACCTTATGAACTAGTAAATAATGATCAAAGGAGGAATGCAAAGACAGTTAATTTCTCAATTTTGTATGGTGCAGGCTCAACTAATATTTCAAGACAATTGGGAATATCCAGAACAGAAGCTAAAGAACTAATTGATCAATATTTTAACACATATAAAGGTTTAAAAAATTATATGAACAAAGTTGTACAAGATGCCATACAGAATGGTTATGTAACAACTTTATTAGGAAGAAAAAGAATAGTTCGAGATATTAATTCCAAAAACGCTTTAGCCCGAACCAATGCAGAACGAGTAGCGATTAATACTCCAATACAAGGAACAGCAGCAGATCTAATAAAAGTTGCAATGATCAATATTAGCCGAAGATTTGAAAGAGAAAAAATAAAAAGTAAAATGATTTTACAAGTACATGATGAACTGCTGTTTGATGTACTAAAATCTGAATCTAATAATGTTAAGGAAATCATTGAATACGAAATGAAAAATGCAATACCTTCATTAAAAGTCCCATTAGAAGTTGGTATTGGAGAGGGCATGAATTGGCTAGAAGCACATTAATAAATAAAGCATAATGAAAATTTCAAAACATATAAGCGTTCAAGAAATTGCATCGGAATTCAATCTGAAAATAATCGGTAACGAAGAGCAAATTATTTTTGGAATTAACGAAATCCATAAGGTAGTTAAAGGAGATCTCACCTTTGTGGATGCAGAAAAATACTATTCAAAATCAATAAATTCTCCGGCAACTATTATATTAATTAATAAAGAAACAGATTGCCCTGACGGAAAGACTTTATTGGTATGTGATGAACCGTTTGACATTTACAATAGACTAGTACTAAGATTCCGGCC
>WBZT01000305.1_pt1 | contig 41743 bp, 35 predicted proteins | sample 5204241 | NCBI WGS metagenome assembly WBZT01 (sample SAMN12344358, study PRJNA552823) | activated sludge metagenome | biome: Activated sludge suspended growth; feature: Nitrification reactor; material: Wastewater; isolation source: activated sludge from nitrification reactor of wastewater... | reverse complement strand
CACGGGGGTCGCGACGGCACATCGCATATTAGACGAGCGCGCGGCGCCGCGCCCGCCGCGCGGCTACGTCGAGGCGCGTGCCGCGGCCGCGCCCGCCGCGACGCGCGACGGCCCGGTGCGCGCGCGCGTCCCGCCGCAGCGATCCGAGTGCGAGCCGTTGCGCGGCGCACGTCGAACGTTCAGGCTGTGCGCGGCCCGTCGAGTCCCGTCCACGCCGCGCCGCACGCGCGGCATCCCGCGAGCGAACGATCATGCGAGTCGATCCGCGGTCGCTGACCGCGCCCGAGGTGTACCGCTTCCTCATCAACGCCGTCGTCCCGCGCCCCATCGCGTGGGTGTCCACGCGCTCCGCCGACGGGGTCGCGAACCTGGCGCCGTTCTCGTTCTTCACCGCAATCTCGAGCGCGCCGCCACTCGTCGGCATCGCGATCAACGAGCGCGAGGGCGATCCCAAGGACACGCTGCGCAACATCCGCGAGACGGGCGAGTGGGTGATTCAGGTGGTGAGCGAGCCGCTGCTGGCGGCCATGGTGAAGACGGCCGGCGAATGGCCGCGCGCGACGAGCGAATTCGACGTCGCCGGCGTGCACGCGGCTCCCGCCGTGCGCGTCTCGGCGCCGCGCGTCGCCGAGGCGTCGCTGTGGCTCGAGTGCGGACTGCACCGCGAGATCGCGCTCGGCAACAGCGTGTTCGTGGTGGGCGAGGTGCTGCTCGCGGACGCGGACGACGCGCTGCTCACCGACGGACGCGTCGATCCCGCGAAGCTCGCCGCGGTCGGCCGCCTGGGCGGCGAGCTCTACGCGCCGCTGCGCGACGTCGTGAAGGTGCCGCGTCCGCGCGTCTCGCGCGCCACGGGCGAAACGCTCGCGGCGCCGTCGCGGCCCGCGAAGGAGGGCTGAGCGATGCCGAGCATGTTCGCCTCGAACGACCGCGCCGCGATGCTCGCGCGCCTCGCGCGCCTCGCGCCCGCGACGCCGCGCCGCTGGGGGAAGATGAGCGCGCCGCAGATGGTGTGGCACCTCGCCGCGCAGCTCCGCCACTGCCTCGGCGAGAGCGACGTGGCGCCGCGCGGCAACGCGCTGCTGCACTCGGCGTTCTTTCAGTGGCTCGTCATCGACTCGCCGATGCCGTGGCCGAAGGGCAAGCTGCCGACCTCGCCCGAGTACGTCGCGTTCGACACGGGCGCGTGGGACGCGGACGTCGCGGCGCTCACCGGGCTGCTCGAGCGCTGGACCGCGCGCGGCGAAGCGAACGCCGCGGTCGTGCACCCGGCGTTCGGCGCGCTCACCGGGCCGCAGATCGGCCGGCTCGTGTGGCGCCACTGGGACCATCACCTGAAGCAGTTCGGCGCCTGAGCGGCCGAATCCCCGATCCGACGAGGAGACATCCCGTGACCCGATCGTTCCGTGTTCCGGCCGCGTGCGCGCTCGCCGCCGCGCTGCTCGCGCTCGTGCCGCCGCACGCGCGTGCCGGCGAGGACCTGCTCGACCAGTACGGCGCCACCGACCACTTCCGCTCCGGCCAGCCGCGCGCGTTCGCGGTGCTGCCCGACGGACGCGAGGTGCTCTTCCTGCGCTCCGGCCCGCGCGACCGCGTCGGCGACCTGTGGTCGCTCGACGTGCGCACCGGCCGCGAGCGCGTCGTGCTCACCGCGAAGCAGTTGCTCGCCGGTGCCGAGGAGAAACTCTCGCCCGAGGAGCGCGCGCGCCGCGAGCGCCTGCGTCTCTCCGCGCGCGGCATCGCGTCGTTCGAGCTCTCGCCCGACGGGCGCTTCCTGCTCGTGCCCATCTCCGGCCGGCTCGAGCTCGTCGAGCGCGCGAGCGGCGCCGTGCGCGAGCTGGTGAGCGGCGGCGAGCCGGTCGCCGACGCGCACGTCTCGCCCGACGGCGCGCACGTCGCGTGCGTGCGCGGCGCCGAGGTGCACGTGATCGATCTCGCCGACGGCGCCGAGCGGTCGATCACGCCGCACGAGGAGGGCGGCGCGACGTGGGGCAGCCCCGAGTTCGTCGCGCAGGAGGAGATGGACCGCTTCGCGGGCTGGTGGTGGTCGCCGGACTCGAAGACGCTGCTCGTGCAGCGCACCGACGAGACGAACGTCGAGCGCATGCGCATCGCCGATCCCGCACACCCGGAAGCCGCGCCGCAGGAGTGGGCGTATCCGCGTCCGGGCCGCGCCAACGCCGACGTGCGCCTCGCGCTGATCGGCGTCGCGGGCGGTGCGCCGCGCTTCGTCACGTGGGACCGTGCGCGCTATCCGTACGTGTGCACCGTGCGCTGGAGCACCGGCGCGCCGCTCGTGGTGGTGATGGACCGCGAGCAGCACGAGGAGGCCGTGCTCGCGATCGATCCCGTGACCGGTGCGACGCGCACCCTGCTCGTCGATCGCGACGAGGCGTTCTTGAACCTGCACCCCGGCACGCCGCGCTGGATCGAACCGGACCGCGCGTGGCTGTGGATGGCCGAGCGCGACGACTCGGGCCCGTGGCTCGAACGCCGCGGCATGGATCCCGCCGCCCCCGCGGTGCGCCTGACGCCGCCGGGACTGCGCGTGCACGAGGTGCTCGCGGTGGACGCGAAGGGCGGTGTCGCGTACGTGCTGGCGAGCGACGATCCGCGCGAGACGCACGCGTGGCGCGTGCCGCTCGATCCGAATCGCGGTGCGCCGAAGCGCCTCGGTGCGGACGCGGGCGTCGAGGGCGCGACGTTCGCGGTTCGGCTCGACGCGGCCGGAACCGGTGCGCGCGTCGCGCCCGATCGCGGCGTGCACGTGCGCGCGCTGCGGCCGAAGAGCGGCTGGCCGCGCTGGATCGTCGAGGACGGCGAGGGCCGCGCACTCGGCGCGGTGCGCTCGGTCGCCGAGACGCCGATCGTGACGCCGAACCTCGAGTGGCTCACCGTCGGCTCCGACTCGCTGCGCGCGGTGATCGTGCGTCCGCGCGACTTCGATCCGGGCCGGCGTTATCCCGTGATCGACTGGGCGTACGCCGGCCCGCACTCGCTGCAGGCCGGCGCGGCGGCGCCGACGTTCGTGATCCCGCAGTGGATCGCCGATCACGGCTTCGTGCTGGTGGCGATCGACGGCCGCGGCACGCCGTGGCGCGGACGCTCGTGGGAGCGCGCGATCCGCGGCGACCTCGCCGGTCCCGCGCTCGCCGACCACGTCGCCGGCCTCACCGCCGTGTGCGCGCGCTATCCGCAGCTCGACGGCTCGCGCGTCGGCGTCATGGGCTGGTCGTTCGGCGGCTACTTCACCGCGATGGCGCTCGAGCACGCGCCGCAGCTCTACCGCGCGGGCGTCGCCGGTGCGCCGGTCGTCGACTGGCGCGACTACGACACGTTCTACACCGAGCGCTACCTCGGCCTGCCCGGTCCCGACTCGCTCGCGTACGCGCGCAGCTCGGTGCTCACCAGGGCCGCGACGCTGTCGCGGCCGATGCTGCTCATCCACGGCACCGCCGACGACAACGTCTACTTCTTCAACAGCATGAAGCTCGTCGACGCGCTCGAGCGCGCGAACGTGCCGTTCGAGTTCCTGCCGCTGCCCGGACAGACGCACTCGCCCGGCGACCCGGTACTCAACCGCTACCAGTACGCACGCAGCCTGGAGTTCCTGCGCCGCACGCTGGGCGAACCCGGTGACGCGGCGCCGCCGCGGCCCTGACGGGGCGCGGTGGGGGCGCGCGCGCCCGCCGCGATCACGCGCCCGCTGCCGCGTCGCGTGCGCGTCCGCCCCGGCCGCGCACGCGATCGCGTTCTCGCTCGGGGGCGCACGTCGATGCGGAAGCGCCGGAGTCGTGGTGCTAGGCTCCACGCGTCCCGGTGATGCAGGGAGGCAACGGCGCCGGGAGGATCCCCGGAGGCCCCATGTCCGAGACCGTCGCCTCGTCGTTCCGCGTACCGGCATTCGTCCTGCGCCGCGCCTCACGCACCGCCAGCGTCGTGCTGCTCGCGATCGCGGCGCTCGCCGTCCTCGGGCGCGAGTCACCCACGCTCAATCCCTTCCGCACGGAGCCGCTGCAGGGCGCATGCTTCCTCACGATGCTCTTCGGCCTCGCGATCGCGTGGCGTCATCCGCTGCAGGGCGGCGTGCTCACGGCGCTCGCGACGGTCGCGCTCGTGGCGCTGACGCACGGCACGCTCGCGCTGCCGGCGCTCGTGTTCCTCGTCGTGGCCGCGATGGACGTGCGCTGCGGCTGGTGCGAGTGGCGGGAGGCGCATCCGCGCTGAACGGAGCGCCCGCGTGAACGAGCACGCGACCGCGCGCATCCCGGTGCGCACGGCGGAGGACGTGTGGACGTTCACGCAGCGCAACGTGCCGCTGTGGGACGTGCTCGAGTATTTTCCGATTGACGCGATTGGACCCCGAGGTCCCGCCGATGCGCCGCGCCCGTACGAGGTGAAGCCCGTCGTCGTCGAGACCGACCTCGGCTGGTCGTTCGAGACGGACGTGCAGTACGGCTCGTGGGTGTTCCGTCCGCGTTCGCCGAAGCAGCCCGGCATGATGCGCTGGTGCCGCGAGCGCGGGCTCGAGCCGGGCGACGCGATCGTGTTCGAGCACGTCGCGGATCGCACGTACCGGCTGCGACTGGAGAAGGCGGGCGCCGCCGCGGGCTGACGCGGCGCCCGCGGCGCGCGTCAGGCGGGAATCATCGCGAGCACTTCCTCGTGCTCGGGGAACCGCCCTTCGGCCTTCTTCGAGAAGAGGAGTTTGCCGTCGATGCTGACTTCGAACTCACCGCCGCTGCCGCGCACCAGCGTCGCCTCGACGCCGCGCTCGGCGCGGATCCTGGCCGCCAGACTGGAGGCCCTGGGCAGGTAGTTTCAGGCCGTGCAGTAGCGGATCTCGATCGTCATCGTGACCTCCACGAGTTGGGGGAAAGCAGGCCGTCGCCAGCATAGGCCAGCGCGCCGCACGCCGCATCACGCGCGTGCGGCGCTCCGTATCGGGTGCTCGCGGTGCGGGAGCGCCGCGCGCGACGTGCGGCGCAGTTGACCCGCCGCGAGCCGCGCGGCAACGTGCGGCGCCATGTCCTCCACCACACGCGACCTGCACGCGAAGCTGCGCTCGGCGATCGGCGACGGGCTGCTCACCGACGAGCCGCTTCGCCAGCACACGACGTTCCGCATCGGCGGGCCCGCCGACTTCTTCATCGCCGCGCGCACGACCGACGTGCTCGTCGCGGCGCTGCGCGCGGCGCACGAGCTCGGCCTGCCCGTGCACCTGATCGGTGGCGGCAGCAACCTGCTCGTCTCCGACGACGGCCTGCGCGGCCTCGTGATCCGCAACGCGTGCGACGCGGTGACGTTCGACGGCACCGTGGTGCACGCCGAGTGCGGCGCCGACTACCACGAGCTGATCCTGCGCTGTCGCGAGCGCGGTCTGGCCGGGCTCGCGTACGCCGCCGGCATTCCCGGTTCGGTCGGCGGCGCGCTCTACGGCAACGCCGGCTGCTACGGACAGGACGTCGGCTCGCGCACGATCGAATGCACGGTCGCGACGCTCGACGGCGCGAGCGTCGTCACGCACCCGGCGTCGTGGTTCGAGTTCGCTTATCGCGACTCGCGCCTGAAGCGCGAGGGCCGCGTGCTGCTCTCGTGCCTGCTGCAACTCGAGAAGGGCGAGCCCGCGGCGATCCAGCGCGAGATCGACGAGAAGCTCGAGATCCGCCGCGTGAAGCATCCGCAGTGGCGCACCGAGCCCACCGCGGGCTCGTACTTCAAGAACCTGCCGCCCGGCTTCCAGGTGCCCGGCCTGCCGCACTCGCCCGGCACGCATCGCGTACCCGCCGGCGCGCTGCTCGACGCGTGCGAGTGCCGCGGGTTGCGCGTCGGCGATGCGATCGTGTTCGCGAAGCACGCGAACATGATCGTCAACGCGGGCCACGCCACCGCGCACGACGTCCTGACGCTGGCCGAGACGATGAAGCGCCGCGTGCACGAGCGCTTCGGCGTCACGCTCGAGGAGGAGGTCATGTTCCTCGGCGCGAGGCCCGTGCTCGAGCTTCCCACCGTTTGAGCCTCCGTCGGGCGCGCGGTTGATTTGCGCGCACGCGAGTCCATCACGCATTCTGCGCGCATGGGAAAGGCACTGGAGAAGAGGCTCCTCAGCACCCGGTTCGAGGGCCCGCACCAGGAAGCGCTGCTGAACGTGATCGTCACGAGCACCTTCCTGCGCGGCCAGCTCGAGCGGGACTTCGAGGGGGCCGGCATCACGCAGCCGCAGTACAACGTGCTCCGCATCCTCAACGGCCGCTACCCCGAGGGCTATCCGCGCGGCGAGATCGCGCGCCGCATGGTCGATCGCGCGCCGGACCTCACGCGGATGCTCGACCGGCTCGTGCGCGCGGGCTACGTGACGCGTGCGCGCACCGGCGCCGACGGGCGGCAGTCGATCGCCACCATCACGCCGAAGGGCCGCGAGCTGCTCGCGGGCATGCAGGGCATGGCGCGCTCGGTCGTGAAGCACATGCAGCGGCGCATCACCGATCGCGAAGCGAAGACGCTCTCGAAGCTCTGCGAGAAGCTCTACGGCGAGCTGGACTGACGCGCGCGCGTGACGCGTGACGCGTGCGTCGCCCCGGCGCGGTGACGCGGTGCGGATCGCGCGCCGCGGCGCCGCGCTCGCTCGCCTCGCTCAGCCGCCGATCGCGCTCATGCCGCGCGCCGGCGGCACGAACTCCGGCTGGCCCACGAGGTGTCCCGGGGCCTTGCGCTGCACGGCCGAGCGCAGCAGCGCTTCGAGCGCGTCGTCGTCGCCGCCCGAGCGCAACAGTCCGCGCACGTCGTACTCGCGGTGCGCGAACAGGCACGTGCGCACCTGTCCGTCCGCGGTGAGCCGGATGCGGTCGCAGTCGCCGCAGAACGGCCGCGTCACCGACGCGACGATGCCGACGCGGCCCGGCTGGTCGAGCCAGCGCCACGTGCGCGCCGGCGCGCTCGGGTCGTCGTGCTCTTCGGCGCCGAGCGGGAACGCCGCCTGCAGCTGCGCGAGGATCTCGTCGCCCGGCACGAGCCGCGTGCGGTCCCACGACTGCTGGTAGTCGAGCGGCATCCACTCGATGAAGCGCAGCTCGAAGCCCTGCTCGCGCGCCCAGCGCGCGAGCGGCACCGCCTCGTCGTCGTTGACGCCGCGCACCAGCACCGCGTTCACCTTGATCGGCGAGAAGCCTGCGCGCTTCGCCGCGGCGAGTCCCGCGAACACGTCGTCGAGCCGGTCGCGGCGAGCGATCCGGGCGAAGCGCCCGTGATCGAGCGTGTCGAGGCTCACGTTGACGCGATCGAGTCCCGCGGCGCGCAGCTCGTCCGCCATGCCGGGCAGCAGCAGGGCGTTCGTGGTGAGCGACAGGTCGAGCGTGGGCGAGATCGCGCGCAGCAGGCGCACGAGCGTCGCGAGGTCCTTGCGCACAGTCGGCTCGCCGCCCGTCAGCCGCACGCCGCGCACGCCGCATTCGGTGCACACGCGGGCGACGCGCGCCAGCTCCTCGTACGACAGCATCTGCTCGCGCGGCAGCCACGGCATGCCCTCGGCGGGCATGCAGTAGACGCAGCGCAAATTGCAGCGGTCCGTCACCGAAAGACGCAGATCGCGCACGGTGCGGCCCTGAGTGTCGACGAGCGGGGCGCGTGAAAGCATGGGGCACGACTGTACGCCGGCGCCGCGCGTGCCGACAATGCGATTGACGCGCGCGCGCGGCTCCCTCTAGCGTGCGGCGCGATTCGCGACTCTCGTTGGAACGCATCGTTCACCCGCACGGGGAGGGCAGCGGCGTGTCGCTCGGCGATCGGCTCGTACTCGTGCGCGCGGACATCACCACGCTCGACGTGGACGCGATCGTGAACGCGGCCAACAACGCGCTCATGCCGGGCGGTGGCGTGTGCGGCGCGATCCACGCGGCCGCCGGTCCCGAGCTCGCCGACGCCTGCGCCGACGTCGCTCCGTGTCCCACCGGCGAGTCGCGCCTGACGCCCGGCTTCGGCCTCGGCGCGCCGTGGGTGATCCACACCGTCGGCCCCGTGTGGCACGGCGGCGGCCAGGGCGAGGCGCGGCTGCTCGCGTCGTGCTACCGCAGCGCGATCGCGCTCGCCGACCGAGAAGGCCTGCGCTCGATCGCGTTCCCGGCGATCAGCGCGGGCATCTACGGTTACCCGCACGAGGCCGCGGCCACGGTCGCGCTCGGCGCGATCGCCGACGCGCTCGAAAGCGTGCGGAACGTGCAGTGCGTGACGTGCGCGTGCTTCGACGCCGCGACGCTGGCGCTCTACGTGGCCGTGCGCGAGACGCTCGGACTGTGACGTTTGCGAGGGGAGGACGCTCATGATCACCATCCGCACGCCGCGCGCCGCGACGGTCGCGCTGCTCGCGCTCGCGCTCGCGCTCGCGCTCGCACCGGCGCCGCCGCCCGCGCACGCCGCGAGCCTCGCCGACTCGATCGCCGCGCTCGTGCCCGCCGGCCCGGTCACGGTCGAGGTGCTCACGCCTCAGTACTCGCCCGAGATGCAGGCGATCGCGCTCAAGCTCGACAAGGCGCGGCGCGACAATCCGCGCTTCTTCCAGGCGTGGATCGCGCGGCATCCCGGCGGACCGCCGCCGTGGAATCCCGCGCTCGGCGTCACGAAGGCCGAGTACGAGACGTACCTGCGCGAGGGCCGTACCGCGAATTACACGGTGCGCATGCGCGGAACACTCACGTTCGAGCGCGCGGGCAAGGCGCGGAAGTGGACGCTCAAGGGCTGGGGCGTGCTCTCGCCCGTCAACGGACTCGTGATCGATCTCGACGCCGGCAAGGCGCAGTCGCCGCGCGCGGGCGTGCTGCCGCTCGTCGGCTCGGCGGCGCCCAACGTCGAGGAGGTGTCGCTGCACTGGGGCTGGTACGCGGTGTGGAAGGCGCAGCACGCGACCGGCGATCCCGCGAAGGGCGGACAGGCGCTGCAGGCGAGCCTGCACCTGGGCCCGCTCGACCAGGGCCGCTCGACGGGCCTCTACTGGGTCATGCGCCGCTTCAACAACGGTCGCCGGCTCGACGACGAGTTCCTGCTGCTGCGCTGGGCGCGCGGGAAGTAAAGAGCGGCGAACACCCGCGGCCCGCACCTTTCCGGCGCGGGCCGCGGGCATTTCGCCGTCGCGTCGTCTAGACGATCGTCGGCGCGGGCGGATCGTTCGGCGCTGCGAACGTGGGCGCGACGTCGTCGGCCGGCTCGGCGGGGAACACGTTCCACTCGGGCCCGAACTGCGCGAGATACTCGGGGCCGAGCGCGCGTGCGGTGACGTGAACGGGCAGCAGCACCACGCTGCCGATGTAGGGCACGATCATCAGCACGAACAGGATGCAGCACGTGCCGAGGCCGACGATCGCGATGCCGAGGCCGACGGCGATCGCGAGCACGACGAGGAAGACCGTGTACGCGAGGAACTCGCCGGCGTGCGAGCCGAGCAGCGGCAGGAAGCGTCCCCACGCCTGCGTGATGTTTTCGTCGTGGCGGTACATGAGCGGCACCACGAAGTCGTCGACCAGCATGCACACCCAGCCGAGCACGAGCATCAGCGTGCCGCCGATACCGATGCCGAGCACCATTGCGGCGAGCTGCGGCCACTCGAAGCCGCCTCCCTTGAGCGCGGTGACGAGCACGCCGACGAACGGCATTGCGATGATCGCGAGCGGCAGGACGTAGGCGAAGCTGAATCCGGCGCGCCACAGGAACAGCGACCGGCCGAGCTTGCCGAAGCGCCGCCACGGCTCGACGAACCGCGCGCGCCGGTGCACGACGTTGTCGAGCAGCACGAACTCGGCGCGCGCACTGACCCACGCGAGCACCAGCAGCACGATGCCGAACGCGCACAGTCCGATCGCCAGCATCACCAGCAGCACGGGGTGCTCGGTCAGCGTGCGGGCGAAGTCGTGCAGGCGGTCGACGCCCTGCTCGACCTCGTGCGTCGCCGACTTGCCGCGCATGTTCCAGTTCGCGCCCGAGCTGGATCCGGTGAAGAGCTTGGCGAGGAACGCGCCGAAGCCGAGCACGAACCACGTTTCGGCGTGGAAGGGCTGGAAGAGCATCCGCTTCATGCGCTGGTACGCGCGCGCGAGCGGCTGGGTCAGTGAGATGTTCACGTCGGCGCCTCCGTGTGCGTGAGGTCCGCGGGCGGTCGCCGCGGCCCGCGCAGTCTAGTGTGCGGCCCGAGGGCCGCGTCAACGTGCCTCGCCTACGGGGCGGGGTCGCGCCGGGTTCCGCGACGGTCGCCGCCCCACGTGCTCGACGCGGGGCCGGGTCGTCCGTCACGCCGTCGCACGCCGCCCGCTCCCTGCTTCCGCGTACGTGCGTCGGCGCCGCTATACTGCGCCGCATGGATTGGCGCCGCCCGTGGGTCCTGCTCGTCGTGATCGCCGCGATCGCCGGTGTGGTCACCGTGCGTTTCGCGCCGCGGCTCGTGCCCGGCCTGCGCGCGCCGGGCGCGCCGGCGCCGGCGCAGTTGCCGTCGCTCGATCGGGCGGTCGCCTGGCGTGGCAGCGCGCCGCTTCCCGCCGATTCGCTGCGCGGCCGTCCGGTGGCGCTGCTGGTGTGGGAGGACACCGATCCGCGCTCGCTCGCGGCGCTCGCCGTGGCCGACGGATGGCACCGCGCGTTCGCGCCGTTCGGCGCGCGGGTGATCGCGGTGCACTCGCCGAGCCTCGACATCGGCGCCGACTCGGCTGTGGCGCTCGGCATCCGCGCGCGCGGCGGCTACGTGCTGCCGATGGCCGACGACATCGCGGGCTTCGTCGAGGGCGCGCTCGGCGGGCCGACCGACGGGCCGCATCTCGTCGTCGCCGACGGCGAGGGCCGCGCCGTCGTCGACACCGTGAACGACATGGCGGCGGGCGAGGCGGCGTTGCGTGCCCTCGTGCGCGCGGCGCACCCGGGCGCGCCGCTGCCGCCCGCGCTCGACACGTCGCTGCCGCAGGACGTGCGCACCGTCGAACTGGCCGCGGGGCGCGTCCCGGAGGGGCCGCTGCGGGGGCTGTCCGCGGGACACGAGCGCGTCTTCACCGCGGAGTTTCGTTATCAGGAAGCGGGCAAGCCGTGGGTGCCGTACCCGGTCGGCGGCTGGAAGCCCACCGCGCATGGGCTCATTTCGACGCGCGGGGGAGCGGCGAACTTCGTGGCCATCCGCTATAGTGCCGACCGCGCCGGCGTCGTGGTGACGCCACCTCCCGGCGCCTCCGCGCGACTGTGGATCCTGCGCGACGATCGCTGGCCGCGCGAGCAGGAGCGCGGCGAGGACGCCGCGGTGGACGGCCGCGGAGCGGTCTTCGTCACGGTGACGGAGCCGCGCCTGTACTGGATCGATCGCGGCGAAGGCGAGCGCGTGCTGAAGCTCTCGCCCGAGACCGCCGGCGTGACGGTGAACGCGTTCGTGTTCACCGGCGCGCGCTGAACGAGCGACACCCGAAGTCCGAACGTTCGAGGAGCGAACCGATGCCGTTGTGCGTCTACCTGTGTCACACGCCCGGCTGCCAGACGAAGATGGACAAGTGGATGCCGACCCGCGAGGAAGGCGCCGAGGCGAAGTTCGAGTGCCCGCGCTGCGGCGTGGTCATGCAGTGCGCCTGGACCGGCACGCAGGTGAAGACGCCGAACCTGAAGGACGCTGCCGAGTTTCCGCAGCGCCGTTGAGCCCGAGCACCACGAAGCACCGCGTCCGGCGCGCAGCGAATCCCCGCGCCGGACGTTCGCGTGAAGGCGATCCGCGTGCCGCCGCCGCACGTCGCGCCGGACCTTCGCATGAGTCCGTGCCGCCGGCCGCCGCCGCACGCCGCACCGCGCGCGCAGCGGACGCCGCCGCCGCGCGCCGCCGCGAGCTCGTCGCGTGGTTCCGCCGCGAGGCCCGCGTGCTGCCGTGGCGCACGCACCGCGATCCGTACCGCGTCTGGGTGAGCGAGATCATGCTGCAGCAGACGCAGGTCGCGACGGCCGTGCCGTACTTCGAGCGCTTCGTCGCGCGCTTCCCCGACGTGCGCGCGCTCGCCGCCGCGCCGCTCGACGACGTGCTCGCCGCGTGGTCGGGCCTGGGCTACTACCGGCGCGCGCGCGCCCTGCACGCGGCGGCGAACGTGGTCGTGCGCGAGCACGCGGGCCGGCTGCCGTCCGAGGCCGAGGCGTTCGCGGCGCTGCCGGGCGTCGGCCGCTACACACTGGGTGCGGTGCTGTCGATGGGCTTCGGCGCGAACCTGCCGCTGCTCGACGGCAACGTCGCGCGCGTGTTCGCGCGCTGGACCGCGCGGCCGCTGCAGGTGAAACGGCCCGCCGACGCGAAGACGCTGTGGGCGCTCGCCGAGGCGCTGCTGCCCGCGTCGGGCGCGGGCGAATGGAACGAAGCGCTGATGGAACTCGGCGCCACCGTGTGCACGCCGCGCGCGCCGCGCTGCGGCGAGTGCCCGGTCGCGGCGCATTGCCGCGCGCACGCGCTCGGCCGCGCCGAGGCGTTCCCGCCCGCGGCGCCGCGCCGCGCCACCGTGCGCGTGCGGCGCGCGGTGGCGTGGATCGAGCGCGCCGGCCGCGTGCTGATGGCGCGGCGCGACGGCGCGCTGCTCGCCGGCCTGTGGGAGCCGCCGGGCGCGGACGTCGCCGACGGCGCCGACGCGGCGCGGGCGCTGGCGCGGGTGCTGCGCGCGCTCGGCATGCGCGCGACGCTGCGCGATTCCGGCGAGCGCGTGCGGCACACGATCACGCATCGCGCGATCGAGGTCGCGGTGTGGCGCGGGCGCGCGAGCGGCGCGCTGCCGCGCGACGGCGCGGTGCGCTGGGTCGACCCGTCGCGCGGCGATGTCGCGCTCACGGCGCTCGCGCGCAAGCTCGCGAACGCGCGCACGCGCTAGCCAGCGGTCGCGCCGTACGCGACCCGGCGCCTTCGCGACGCCTGCCGGAGGATTTCGCGCTTGCCACTCGGACCGGGACACCGCAGATTGTCCGTCCGTCGCGGCATCCCGGTCCGCGGTGCCGCGCGCCCCCGAGCGGAGCGCGGGGTCCCGTGAGGCCGCAACGCACCGGGAATGCGGGCGTCGCGCAGAGATCGACAGGATGTCGCCGCTTGGAGCGCCACCGCCCGCGCGGGGTGCGCGCGAGGCCCAGGAGAGGACGCCCAGACCCGTGTCGCACGTCACCGAAGCCGAGGGCCTGCGGATCGCGAGCCTGACCGATGTCGGTCGCCGCCGCACCGAGAACGAGGACTCGCACGCCGTCTGGGTGAGCGACGATCCCGCGGAGCGCCAGCGCCTCGGCGTGCTGTTCATGGTGGCCGACGGCATGGGCGGCGCGAACGCGGGTGAGGTCGCGAGCCAGCTGGCGACCGAAGTCGTGGTGCGCGAGTACCGCGCGCGCGGCGAAGCCGATCCGGCCGAGGTGCTGCGCGAGGCGATCGAGGCCGCGAACGACGCGATCCACCAGCAGGCCGGCAGCAACTCCGACCAGCGCGGCATGGGCACCACGTGCACGGCGCTCGCCGTGCGCGACGGCGAGGCGTGGATCGGGCACGTGGGCGACAGCCGCGCGTACCTCGTGCGCGGCGGCGCGCTGACGCGCCTGACGCGCGACCACTCGCTCGTGGCGGAGCTGGTCGAGCGCGGTCACATCACCGAAGAGGACGCGAAGCACGATCCGCGTCGCAACGTGGTGACGCGCAGCGTCGGCGCCACCGACGCGGTGCAGGTCGACGCCGAGCACGTCGCCGAACGGCTGCGGCCCGGCGACACGATCGTCGTCTGCAGCGACGGCCTGCACGGGCAGGTCACCGACGAGGAGATCGCGCGGTTCGCCTCGCAGTACGAACCCGAGGACGCGGCGCTGCGCCTGATCGAAACGGCCAACGAGCGCGGCGGCCCCGACAACATCACCGTGATCGTCGCGCGCGCGCTCACCGGCGGCGGTGGCGAGACGCGTGCGGACGGTGCGGCGGCGAAGGCCGCCGGCGCGGAGAAGTCCGCGGGCGGGCGGCCCGGCCTGCTGCCCGTGCTCGTGATCGCGCTCGTCGTCGTGATCGCGGCGATCGCGCTGCTCGGGCGACAGGTCCTGCACCTCGCGAGTTCGGGCGGCGCCGCGCCGGAGCCGGCCGCGACGTCGGAGGCGCCGTCGCCTGCCGCGTCGGCGACGCCGTCGCCCGCGACCGAGCCCTCTCGCCCCACGCGGGAATCCGCGGTGCCGTCCGGGACCGCGCCCGCGCCGGCGGCGGAACCCGTGCCCGGCTCGCGGTCGCAGGCGCAGGCGGCGACGCCGGCCGCGAAGGCGACGGGGTCGCTCTTCGTGATGACGCGCCCGTTCCAGGCGTGCGACTTCACGCTCGACGGCAGTCCCTACAGCGAAGCGGTCGGCAGCATCCGTGTCACCGACCTTTCGGCCGGCCCGCACGTCATCAAGGTGCGCGCGGCCGGCGGCTCGACCGAGATCCACGTCGACGTCGCCGCGAACGACGTCACCGAAAGCATCGCGACCCTGCCCGGCGCCAACGCGGTCGGCGCGCTCAAGGTCGCGCTCGCCGGTGGCGGCACCGCGCGGCTGATCATCGACGGAGCGCAGTACCCCAACCTCGCGCCCTGCATCGTGCGCGACCTGCCGCCGGGTTCGCACCGGCTGCGGGCCGTGCGGCAGGGAGCGCATCCGCAGTCCGTGGACGTCACGGTCGACGTCACGTCGGGTGGCACGACGCCGGTGGAGATCACCTTCCCTTCGACGCCCTGACCGGGCGCCGGCGAGGGCCGCATGTTCGAGACGTTTCCGCAGCGCTTCGGTCGCTACACGCTCACGCGCGTCATCAGCGACACCGGCGGGCAGGGCGAAGTCTACGAAGCCACCGATCGCAATCTCGAGCGCCGCGTCGCGGTCAAGGTGCTCAAGTCGTCGCTGGCCGCGAACGGCGAGTTCGTCTCGCGCCTCTTCGGCGAAGCGGAAATCCTGCTCAGCCTCGACCACCGCAACATCGTCAAGGTGTGGGCGGCGGACGAGATCGACGGCCGCTACTTCATCGCGATGGAGTTCGTCGAGGGCTCCGACCTGCGCCGGCTCACCAAACCGCCGCGCGGCTACCCGCCGCTCGAGGTGGTGGTGCAGTTGCTCTCCGAGATCGCGGCGGGCCTGCAGCACGCGCACGAGAAGGGCATCATCCACCGCGACGTGAAGCCCGAGAACGTGATGCTCACGCCGCAGGGCCACGTGAAGGTGCTCGACTTCGGACTCGGGCGCGTGATCGAGGACGAGCAGCACCGCACCGTCGACGGCACCGTGATGGGCACGTGGGCGTACATGTCGCCCGAGCAGCTCGACGGCGAACCGGCGACGACGGCGTTCGACGTCTACTCGCTCGGCGCGGTGGGCTACGAGCTGCTCTCGGCGCGGCCGCCGTTCACGGGCACGCCGGCGTCGATCTACCGCAAGGTGCACTCCGAGAAGCCCGAGCCCGTGACGCGCATCTGCCGCCACGCGCCGCCGGACCTCGCGGACCTGCTGCACCGCATGCTCGCCAAGCGTCCCGACCAGCGCCCGCGGCACATGCGCGACGTGCACGACGCGCTGCGCCAGGTGGCGCGCGGGCTGGGGCTGGGGCCGGCGGAGAACCTGCTGCCGAGGTACGCACAGGATCCGTTCGCGCTCGCGGACGAGCTGGCGAAGCGGCGCGGCGGACGCTGAACGGGACGAGGCCGGGTTGACGGGCGCCTCGGCGCTCGGCATGTTCCGCCCTCGGCCACGTTGCACCGCTGTCGCGCGGTGTCCGGGCCGCGCGATCCACCTCCCGCCCGACCTCGCGCGATCGCGATTCGACGACTTCGCACCGACGGTGCCTTCGGGTGAACGCCCGCTCGCGAGCGGCGCGGCATCCGTGTGCACCCGGACCTCGGACGGGACGACGCCATGGCGGACCTCACCACGCTGGGGCCCTACCAGATCATCGAACGGGTGCGTCAGGGACGCTCGGCCGACACGTACCTCGCCGAGCACTCCCGCATGCGCACGCGCCGCGTGCTGCTGCGCGTGCTGCACGACGAGGCCGCGGCCGACGCCGCGTTCCTGAACGAGTTCGTGGGCGAGGCGCGCAAGGCGGCGAAGCTGCAGCACGACTGCATCGCCAGCGTGATCGACCTCGAGACCGAGAACCGCCCGCTCTACACCGTGCTCGAGTTCGTCGAAGGCATGGATCCGGGCGAGATGCTCAAGGCCTTCGGCACGCTGCCGGTCGAGATCGCCGCGGCGATCCTCGCCGAGGTCTGCCGCGGGCTCGAGTACGCGCACGAGAACGGCATGCTGCACGGGCGTCTGCGCCCGCGGCAGATCAAGATCACGCCCGACGGCCGCGTGAAGATCCTCGGCTTCGGCTCGAAGGAGCAGACGAGCGTGATCTCGCCGACCGTGATGATCTCCGACGTCGCGCGTGAAGAGCTCTACCGGCCGCCGGAGCAGGTGCGCGAGGAACCCGAGGGCCCGACGAGCGACCTGTTCTCGTGCGGCGTGATCGTGTTCGAGCTGCTCACCGGGCGGCTGCCCTTCGCGACGCTGGCGCGCTACGGGGGGGGCACGACCGCCGAGCGCGCGGTGCCGCGCGTGCGCGACGCGAACCCGCTCGTGCCGCCGGCGATCGCGACGCTCGTCGAGCGTCTGCTCGGCGACGAGCCGGTCGACCGGCCGCAGAGCGCGGTCGAGGTGCGGCGCGAGATCGAGAGCGTGCTCGAGTCGCGCGGCGACGTCGTCGGTCCGGACCTGATGCGCGCCTACCTGGCGCAGCCTTCGGAGTACGCCGCGCGCTCGAAGCGCCGCGTCGCCGACGAGCTGGTGAAGCAGGCCGAAGGCCTGGCGCGCGGACCGCAGGCGGCGAAGGTCACCGCGATCCGCGAGCTCGACACCATCCTCGGCGTGATGCCCGACCACTCGGCGGCCCGCGCGCTCGCGCGCCGGCTGCGCGCGGGACAACCGCCGCCGCGGCCGGACGACGACCCCTTCGCGACGCGCGTGATGGCGCCGCAGGCCAGCGACACGACCGCCACGCAGGTGATGACGCCGCGCGCCGGCGGCTTGCCGCCGCGGCCCGGCCCCGTGCCGCCGCCGCGACCGCGCGGCGACGAGGCCGGCGCGCTGCCGCCGCCGCCGCGCGACGATCGGCCGCGCCGCCGCATGGCGCCGGTCGCCGGCGTCGTCGCGCTCGTGCTCGTCGCGGCGGCCGCGATCGCCGCGTCGCTCACGCTCGGTCGCGGCTGTTCGCGCGAGACCGGCGGCGGCGAGACGGCGGCGGGCGCCGCGGTGCCCGTGCCGGCCGCCGGCGCGGTCGCCGTGCGCCCGGTCCCGGGCGACGCGACGGTGAAGCTGCTCGCGACGGGTGAGGTGCGCGTGGGCGAAGCGGTGTTCGGCAACGTCGTCGGCGGTACGTGCCGGTTGCACGTCGAGAAGGACGGCTACGCGCCGCGCGACACCTCGATCGCGGTCGCGGCGGGCGAGACCACGCGCGTCGTCGTGTCGCTCGCCAGGGGTGGCGCGCCCGTGGCGGCTCCACTCGCGGCCGCGTCGTGTTCGCTCTACGTGCGCACGAACCGGCCCGCGACGCGCGTCACGCTCGACGGCTTCGCGATTGCCGGCGGCCCGAACGTGTTCGCGACCACGACAGCGCCCGGCGCACACCGGCTGCTGGTCGAGGCGGACGGGTTCGCGACGTGGACGGGCAAGGTCTCGGTGCCGACGACGCCGGTACCGCGCGTGATCCGCAACGTCGAGCTGCTCGAGAAGGCCGCGAGCGCTCCCGCGCCGGTCGCTGCGACGGCGCCGGCGGCGACGCCCGCTCCGGCGGCGGCGCCCGCACCCGCGCCCGTCGGGGGCGGCGTGCCGATGGACGTGGACGTCTCGCCCGCGAGCGACGTGCTCGTCGACGGCGCGGTCGTCGCGCGTGGCGTCACGCACGCGACCGTGTCGCTCGCGCCGGGCTCGCACACGGTCACGCTCGCGCATCCGGACTACGCGCGCGCGAGCCGCTCGTTCAACGTGAAGCCGAACGCGAACCTCAAACCGTGGAAGGTCGACCTCGCGGCGGGCGTCGGCTGGGTGCGCGTGAGCGGCCCCAGGAGCGGCCTGCGCATCTACGTCGACGGCAAGGACTCGGGCTCGACGACGCCGGCGGCGGTGAAGGTGCCCGCGGGCACGCACTCGGTGTCGGTGCACGACTGGACCACGCGCGCGCAGCTCGCGGAGAAGCGCGTCGTGGTCGATCCGAACAAGCACGACAGCATCCCGATCGAGTTCTGACCGCGCCGCAGGGCGGGGCGTCCGAAACGAAACGGCGGCCTCCTTCGCCACGAAGGAGGCCGCCGTCGTTTCGCGCTGCGACTACGCCTCGAGCGTGGCCTCGAGCGTGATCGTCGTGTTGAGCAGGCGCGAGATGGGGCAGCCGGCCTTCGCGCCGTTGGCGATCTCGGCGAACTTCGCCGCGTCGATGCCGGGGATCTTCGCCGACATCTTCAGGTGCGACGTCGTCACCGTGGGCACGCCGCCCGGCATCTCGAGCGATACGGTCGCGCTGGTCGCGATGCGCTCGGGCGTGAAGCCGGCCTTGCCGAGCTCGGCCGAGAACGCCATCGAGAAGCAGCCCGCGTGCGCCGCGGCGATCAGCTCCTCGGGCGTGGTGCCCGGGCCGGCCTTGCCCTCGAAGCGCTTGCCGAAGTCGTAGGGAACGTCGACGAACGCGCCGTTGCCGGAGCCGACGGTGCCCTTGCCGTCCTTGAGGCCGCCGGTCCAGACGGCCGTCGCGGTGCTCTTCATGATCGATTCGTCCTTTCGTGCTGACGTGCGGGGAATGCTGGAGCGTTCGATTCGATGCCGGTCGCATCGTGCTCCGCGCGGACCTCCGATGCAACGGACCGGCGAGCGTCGCGCGAAAAGAAGCGGGCGCCCGGCCGGGAGGCCGGACGCCCGCGGGAGAAGCCGGCGTCAGTCGTTCGTCGCGCCGCGCGGCGCGGGCTCGCCGAACACCGGCGGAGCTGCCGGAGCTTCGACGGGAGCCGCGGGCACCTCGGTGTGCGTCACCGAGGCCTGTGCCTCCGGCTCGCCGAACCAGCGCTTCGCCCACACGCCGCACCACGCGCCGAAGTCGTCGAGGTACGTGTAGACGACGGGCATGACGACGAGCGTCAGCAGTGTCGACGTGATCAGACCGCCGATCACGGCGCGGGCCATCGGCGCGCGGAACTCCGCGCCGGCGCCGAGCGCGATCGCGGTGGGCAGCATGCCGAAGATCATCGCCAGCGTCGTCATGACGATCGGGCGCAGCCGCAGCTCGCCGGCGTCCACGAGCGCGGTCGCGCGGTCGACGCCGCGTGTCCGTGCCTGGTTCGCGAAGTCGACGAGCAGGATCGCGTTCTTCGTCACGAGTCCCATGAGCATGATGATGCCGACCATGCTCATCATGTTGAGCGTGCCGTGCGTCGTCGCCAGCGCGATCATCACGCCGACGAGCGACAGCGGCAGCGAGAACATGATGGCGAACGGCTTGAGGAAGTCGCCGAACTGGCTCGCGAGGATCAGGTACAGCAGGATCACCGCCAGCGTCAGCGACTCGAGCATGTAGCCCACGGTCTCCTCGAAGTCCTGCTGCTCGCCGCCGAAGTCGAAGCGATAACCGGGCGGCAGGTCCATCTTCGCGAGCCGCGTCTGGATGTCGCCGGTGACCGCGGTGAGCGCGCGGCCCTGGAAGTTGCCCTCGATCGTCGCGACGCGCTCGAGCTTGTCGCGATCGATCTGGGCCGGCGCGCTGCCGCGGCGCAGCGCCGCCACCTGTCCGAGCGGCACCATCACCGGAGCGCCCGAGGCGTCGACCTGCGCGGTCGCGATCGGCATGCGCTCGAGGTCCAGCTGCCCCTCGCGGTACTCGGGCGCCATGCGCACGACGACGTCGTGCGACAGACCCGTCGGATCCTCCCAGTCGCCGGCCTTCTGCCCGGCGAGCACCGGCGCCAGCGCCTGGCCGACCTGTCCGACGCTCAGGCCCACGTTCGCCGCGAGCTCGCGGTTGACGTCGATCACCCACTCCGGCTTGCGGCCCTCGAGCGAGCTGTGCAGCTCGACGAGACCGGGCACGTCGCGAATGGTCGCCAGCGCCCGATCGGACAGACGCTGCAGCGTGGCGAGGTCGGGACCGTTCAGCCGCACGACGATCGGCGCCTGCGAACCGCCGACGGCGCCCATCTGCAGCACGCGCGCCCGCGAACCCGTGAAGCGGCCGATCACCTTGCGGATGTCGGTCTCGAACTCCTGCTGGCTCAGCTTGCGGTCCTTGTGCGGCGTCATCTTGATGTAGATGGCGCCCTTGTTGACCGAGTTGTTGAGCGCCGCGCCGCCGATGGTCATGTACGTGTACTCGACTTCGGAACGGCCCTGCAGGTACTTCACGATCTCCATGCCCTTCGCGCGCGTGTAGTCGATCGACGAGCCGACCGGTGTCTCGAACGCGACCGAGCTCTCCTCGGAGTCGGAGCGCGGCATGAACTCGCCGCCGACGAGGCCCATCGCGGGCAGCGCGAACGCCGCGACGATCGACAGCGTCGCGAACACGAGCGTGCGTCCGCGGTGCGCGAGCGCCCAGCGGATCAGGCTGCGGTAGCGGTGGCCGAGGCCCTCGAACCAGTCGTTGAACTTCTTCAGGTTCCGCCCGATCAGCCCCGTCTGCCGGTGGCCTTCCGACTGCGGGTCGTACCAGCGGCTCGACAGCATCGGGTCGAGCGTGAACGACACGAGCAGCGACACCAGCACGGCGAACGCGATGACGATGCCGAACTGGTAGAAGAAGCGGCCGACGATGCCGCCCATGAAGGCGACGGGAACGAACACGGCCACGATCGACATCGTGGTCGAGAGCACGGCGAACCCGATCTCGGCCGTGCCGTTGCGCGCGGCCGTCATGTGGTCCTCGCCCTTCTCGACGTGCCGCACGATGTTCTCGCGTACGACGATCGCGTCGTCGATCAGGATGCCGATCGCGAGCGAGAGCGCCATCAGCGTCATCATGTTCAGCGTGAAGCCGAACAGGTTGAACGCGAGGAACGCGGAGACCACCGACACCGGCAGCGTGAGGCCCGTGATCACGGTCGAGCGCCACGAGTTCAGGAACAGGAACACGATGAGCACGGTGAGGATCGCGCCCTCGACGAGCGTCTTCTTGACGTCGTCGACGGAGTGACGGATCCACACCGAGTTGTCCTGCACCATCGACAGCTTCACGCCGCCCGGCAGCGTGTGGTTGAGCTTCTCGACCTCGACGTTGACCTGGTCGGCGATCTCGACCGTGTTGCCGCCCGAGACCTTGCGGATCTCGACCGACACGGCGCGCTCACCGGAGACGAACGCCGCGTCGCGCTCCTCTTCCTGCGCGTCCTCGATGCGCGCCACCTGCCCGAGCCGCACCGGTACGCCGCCACGCGTGGTGACGACGATGTTCTGGAACTGCTTCGGATCGGCGAGACGGCCCTTCACGCGCACGAGGTTCTCGCTCGCGCCGCGCTGCACGCGGCCCGCGGGCACGTCGGTGTTCTCGCGTTGGATCGCCGCGACCACCATGTCGGGCGACACGTCGAGCGCGCGCATGCGGTCGGGCAGCAGCAGCGCGTGGATCTCGCGCCGCACGCCGCCGGCCACGGTGACGCTGCCGACGCCGGGGATGCTCTGCAGGCGGCGGCTGATGTCCTCCTCGGCGAGGCGCGTCAGGTCGCGCAGCGGCCAGCCGGGGCCCTTCACCGCGAACACCATGATCGGCTGCGACGCGGGGTCGAAGCGCGCGATCACGGGCGGGTCGATGTCGTTCGGCAGGTCGTGACGGATCGCGTCCACCTTGGCGCGGACGTCCGCCGCCGCGTCGAGGCTGCGTGTGCTGAGCCGGAACTCGATCAGCACCTGGCTGTAGCCCTCGTTCGAGTACGAGAACACGCGCTTCACGCCTTCGACCGAGTTCACCTCGCGCTCGATGCGCTTGGTGACCTCGCGCTCGACCACCTCGGGCGAGGCACCGGGGTACTCGGTCGTGACCACGACGTACGGGAAGTCGACGTTGGGGAACAGGTCGACGTTGAGGCGCCGGTAGCTGAAGAAGCCGAGCACGACCAGCGCCATCACCATCATCGTGGCCAGCACCGGCCGCTTGATGGAGAGGTCGGAGAGGAACATGGGCTCAGCGCTCCTTCCCGGTGACGTGCGCCGGCTGGCCGACCGCGAGGCCCTCCGCCGCGCCGACCACGACACGGTCGCCCTCGGCGAGGCCGCTCAGCACCTGCACGCGGTCCTGCCGCTCGTCGCGCACGCCCGGCTTCACCACCGACTTCGCGATGCGCCCGTCCTTGCCGATCGTCCACGCGAACGTTCTGCCGTCGCCGGTCCGCAGCGCGGCCGAGGGCACCGCCAGCACGTTCGCAGCGTGTTCGATCACGATCGCGCCGGTCGCGTACAGGTCGCCGACCAGCTTGCCGCCCGCGTTGGGCACGGTGGCGTACACCTTCACCTGCCGCGTGGCCGGATCGGCCGTGGCGTTGATGCGCGCGACGTGGCCCGAGATCGACGCGTCACCGAAGCCGCTCACGGTGAGCGTCACCGGCGCGCCGACCTTCACGAGCGGCACGAACTCGCTCGGCACGGTCGCCTCGAGTTCGAGCTCGCGCGTGTCCGCGATCACGAACAGCGGATCGCCGGTGCCGACGCGATCGCCGCTCTGCACCGAGCGCGTGGTCACCGTGCCCGCGCCCGGCGCGCGCACGGTCGCGTCGGCGAGGCGGCGCGACGCCACTTCGTCCTGCGCTGCGGCGGCGCGGTACGCGGCCTCGGCGCTCTCGACGTCACGCTCGCTGACCGCGCCCTCCCGGAGCAGGTTCTTCTGGCGCTCCCAGTCGGCGGACGCGCTCTTCAGCGCCGCGTGCGCGCTGGCCGCCGCCGCCTCGACCGCGCCCAGCCGGAAGCGCGCGAGCGCCTGGCCCTTCGCCACCTTCTGGCCTTCGCGCACGAGCACGTCCTGCACGACGTCGTCGAGCGGCGAGGTCACGCGCACGCGCCAGCCCGGCGCGAGCGCGCCGGAGACCGGCACGCCGGCCGAGAGGTCGGCGCGTCCGACCGTGGCGACGTCGGCCGCGGCCATGAGCGCGGTGTCGGCGGGCGCGCCCTTGTCGTTCGCGGCCTGTGCGTTCTCACCCTTGCCGGCGCAGCCGGCGGTGGTGGCGATCACCGCGAGCGCGGCGAGTCCGAGGGTCCAGCGGGAGATCGTATTCATCAGTGCGCTCCGTCGGTGGGGATGTTGGAGGACAGTTCGTCGATCGACCGGTTCGTCAGCGCCAGCGGCTTGCCGGACGCGCGCTCGAGGCGCAGCAGCGCGAGCCGGTAGTCCTTCGTGGCGGCGACCTCGTTCACTTCCGCGGTCTGCATCTGCAGCCGCGCGTCGGAGACTTCGAGCTGCGTCGAGAGCCCGTTCTGCCAGCGCACGAGCGCGAGGTGATGCGTGCGCTGCGCGAGCCCGGCGGTGCCGCGCCGCGCCGCGAGCGCGGTCAGCGCTTCGCGCGCGTTCTGACGCGCGGCCTCGACCTCGAGCTCGACGCCCTGCCGCGCGCGGTCGCGCTCGGCCTCGGCCTGCCGCAGCTCGGCCGTCGCGCGCTCGACGGTGCCGAACGTGCGGAAGCCCTGGAAGAGCGGCCACTCGAGACGCAGCGAGCCGTCGATCGCGCGCGCCCAGTCGCGCCGCACCGGGAACGGATCCGACGGATACGCCTGGTGCGAGACCGTGGCGCTGGCGGTGACCATCGGCCAGCGGCTCGCCTTCTGCACCCGCAGCGCCTGCTTGCGCGCCGCGACCATCTGCTCGGCCGAACGGATCGCCGGGCGCGCGTCACCATCCGCGGATTCCGCGGTGAGCACGGGCACCTGCCCGCCGTCGAAGGCGAGCGGCGAGTCGAGCGTGACCGGCCGGTCGAGCGGCACGTTCATCAGCCGCCGCAGCTGCAGCAGCGCCTGGTCGGCCGCGTTACGCGCCGCGACCGCGGCGGGCTCCTGGTTCGCGGCGTCGACCTGCGCCTGCAGCAGGTCGTACTCCGAGCGCGAACCCTGCGAGCGGAAGAGCTTCACCTGCGCGAGGTGCGCGCGCGCCTGCGCGAGGCCTTCCTCGGCGATCGCGGCGACGTCGCGCGCGTACGCGGCCTCGTAGTAGGCGCTGCGCACCTGGAGCGTGATGTCGGAGAGGGCCTCGTCGCGCGTGGCCGACGTGGCGTTGCGGTACGCGCGCGCCGCCGACAGCGCGGCGCCGACGCGTCCGGACGCCCACACCGTCTGCGTCGCCGTGACGTCCGCGGTCCAGTTGTGCACCGCCGCGAACGCGCTGTGCGCGAAGATCGGGCCGAGCGTCGGATCGGAGGAGAGGTTCTGGTAGATCGACGCGAACTTGCGGTCGTAGGTGACCGTGCCGGTCACCTGCGGCAGCGCCTGCGCGAACGCCTCGCGCACCTGGCCGTCGGCGATCTTCACCGCCGCCTGCGCCGAGCGCGCTTCGGGTCCGTTGGCGAGCGCGCGGCGCACCGCCTCGTCGAGCGTCAGTCGCAGCGTGTCGGACGCCGCGGGAGCTGGCGCCGGCGCGGACGAGGCTTGCGCGGCACCCGGCGCGATCGCGAGCGCGATCGCGAGCGTGGCGGAAGCGAGCGAACGAAGCGTCATGGCCGCACCTCCTTGCGCGCCGAGATGCCGTCGAACACCAGGTCGAGCCGCGCGCCGAGCTCGTCGCGCAGGTTCGCGATCAAGCCCTCGCAGTCGGCGGGGCAATAGAGCCATTCGTAGAGCGTCGCGATGTAGACACCGGACAGCACCGAGTCGACCCGGAGGTTCGGGACGTCGGAGCGCAGCTCGCCGTTGGCGATGCCCTCGTCGATCAAGGCGACCATGAGCTTCTGCCAGCGCATGCCCGCCTCGTGCGTGGGGGTGAAGCCGCGCTTCATCCACTCGGCGAAGACGAAGCGCGATAGCTCGCGATCGACTTCGTAGGCGCTCGCCGCGTGCAGGAACAGATCGATCAGCTTCACGCGGGCCGGCTTCGGCGACGCGAAGAGCTCGGCGGCGTGCTCCTCGGCGTCCACGAGCCGCGACTCGGACAGGTACGCGAGCACCGACTCCTTGGTCGGGAAGTAGTTGAAGAAGGTGCCGCGGGCGACGTCGGCCTTCTCGGTGATCTCGTCGACCGTCGTTTCCTCGAAGCCCTTCGAGCGGAACAGCTCGACGGCCACCTCGAAGATCCGGCGGCGGGTCTCGTCCTTCTTGCGCTCGCGGCGCGACATCTCGCTGAGCGACATGGGATCCTTCCTGAGAGTGGATTCGTATGGGCAGGTCAACAATGGGCTGCAGTATGACGTTGGACCCAGTCCAATGGTTGCGATGGAAACTTGGACTCCGTTCAAAATCTTTGTCAGGCCCGCCGTTGTTGAGGGGCGCCGGACCCGGTGCTAGCGTGCCGCGCCATGTTCCCGCTCGGTAAGCGACTTCGCGTGGTCAAGCACTGCCCCGAAGGGCACGTGATGAAGGTGAACTGGCGCACCTGCCCGAAGTGCACGGGAGAGGAGCCCGAGCTGATCCGCGCCCGTGGCGACCTCGATCGCACCGTGATCCGGCCCGCTGCGCCGCGCGAACCCGCGCCCGCGGCCACACCCGCGGCCCGTCCCGCCGCGGCCGTGACGACACAGCCGCCGCGCTCCATGCCGTCACCTCCGCCCGCCGCGCCTGCGCCGCCGGCGTACGTGCCGCCCGCAGCGCCTGCGCCGCCGGCGTACGTGCCGCCCGCAGCGCCCGCGCCGCCGGCGTACGTGCCGCCCGCAGCGCCTGCGCCGCCGGCTTACCTGCCGCCCGCAGCGCCCGCGCCGCCGTCGTACGTGCCGCCCGCAGCGCCTGCGCCGCCCGCTCACGTTCCGCCCGCGGCACCGGCGCCGCGCGTCGTCGTGTGGCAGCTGGTCGGGATCGAGGGCGCGGTCAAGGGGCGCGCGATCGTGCTCTCGGGACCGTGCGTGAAGATCGGCAAGTCGCCGGTGCCCGAAGCGGGTGCGCGGCTCGAGACCGTCGACGACGCGTTCATGTCGCGCGAGCACCTCGCGGTCGAGCCGCAGGGCGACGCGTGGATCCTGCGCGACCTCGGTTCGCGCAACGGCACCGTGGTCAACGACGAGCACGTGCAGGAGCGCGTGCTGAAGCACGGTGACGTCGTGCGCGCCGGACATCTCGCGTTCCGCGTCGAGCGGATCGAGCGGGAAGCCGGCGCATGATCCGCCTTCGCATCGACGACGGCCGCGGCCGGCGCGATGTGGAGCTCGACGGTGACCGGCTGACCATCGGCCGCTCGCCGGAGTGCGAGATCGTCGTCGCCTCCTCGGGCGCTTCACGCCAGCACGCGGAGCTCACGCGCGAGAAGGACGCGTGGACCGTGCGCGACCTGGGCTCGAGCAACGGCACGTTCGTCAACGACGCGCGGATCGAGGAAACGCCCGTCTCGCCCGGCGACGTGATCGGCATCGGCGACGAGGCGCGCATCGAGTTCGTCTCCGCGCGCGCCGCCTCGCGCCCGTCGAAGCCGGCACCGCGCGAGCGCGACGACGCCGGCGCCGACGACGCCGGCGAGGCGCCCGCGGCGAAGGCGCCGCGCGCCCGCCGGGCGCCGTGGATGCAGGCGCAGTGGCAGCTGTTCCCGGTCTCGCAGGGGCAGGAGGAATTCCTCGTGCGCGGCCCGGTGCAGACGGTCGGGCGCGACGACGGCGTCGGCCTGCACATCGAGGATCCGAGCATCTCGCGCATGCACGCGCGCCTCGATCTCGACGGCGAGCGGTTCAAGGTGACCGACCTCAAGAGCTCGAACGGCACGTTCGTCAACGACGCGCGCGTACCGGCGGCGACGCTCGCCCCGGGAGACCGCGTGCGCTTCGGCGACGTCGAGTTCGAGGTGCGGCGCCACGACGGCGTGGCGTGGGGCGGGCTCACGCGCGCGCTGCTGGTGCCGCTCGTCGTGCTGGTGGTGCTCGCCGTCGTCGTGCTCGTGGCCTCGCGCGTGATGCGGTCGGAGCGCGAGCACCGCGCGGCGCAGCGCTTCCGCGTCGAGGCGATCGAGACGCTGAAGAGCGGCGTCGAGGCCGCGGGCCGCGGCGAGGCCGAGGTGGCGCGCGGCTTCTTCGCGCACGCCGTGCAGGAGTACCAGCTCTCGGGCGAGAAGGGCGCCGAGTCCGCCGACGAGCGCACCGTGCTGCGCACGCTCGCGCGCGAGCTGCCCGAGGAGATGCAGGGGTTCGACTTCGCGGCCGCGCTCGATCCGTCCGCCGTGCAGGCGGAGCAGTCGAGCCTCGACACGCTCGACCTGCGCTCGTACGTCGAGCACAAGCTGCGCGCGTACTGCGCCGACCTCGGCCAGGACCCGAACCTGCCGCCGGAGTTCGTCGACCAGGTCTGGCACTTCGTCGACGAGTTCCAGAAGTACCCCGGCTCGATGCGCGTGATGCTGCGCCGCGCGCGCACGATGCAGCCGCGCATCGAGGCGATCCTCGCGCGCGAGCGGCTGTCGCCGTCGGTCGGTTACGTGGCGTGGGTCGAGAGCGAGCTCGATCCGATGAAGGTGAGCCCGGCGAAGGCGGTCGGCCTGTGGCAGCTCATGCCGGCCACGGCGCGGCAGTACGCGCTGCGCGTCGACGAGTCGAGCCTCGCGCTCGACGAGCGCACCGACGTCGACAAATCGACGCGCGCCGCGGCCCGCTACCTCGCGGAGATGCTGCGCGACCAGGGGCCCGAGTACTACATGCTGGTGCTCGCCTCGTACAATCGCGGCCACAACGCGCTGCGCGCCGCCAAGCAGAAGGTCGAGGATCCGAACCTGCGCTCGACCGAGAAGTACTGGTACCTCGTGAAGAACGGCCTGCTCGCGAAGGAAACACGCGAGTACGTGCCGAAGATCCTGGCCGTCCGGCTCATCGCCGAATCCCCGGCCCGCTTCGGGTTCTGAGGACGCATGGACGCTCGTCGCTTCGCTTCGCTCGCCGTCGTCGCGCTCACGCTCGCCGCTTCCGCGGCGGACGCCGGCGCGCTCGCCCGCCTCTCCGCGGACCACCTGCACCGCAGCGGCGACCAGCACGTGCTGGTCGTGCGCGCGACCGACGCCGAGGGCGCGCCGGTCGAGGGCCTCGAACACGCGTTCACGCTCGAGCGCGACGGCCAGCCGGTCGCCGACCTGCAGGCGCGCTCGCCCTTCGGCGGCGCGCGCGGCACGACGGTCGCCGTCGTCGTCGACGGCGAGATGCTGATGCCCGGCGCGCCCGGCGGCGAGACGCTGCCCACGATGCTGCACGCGCTCGCCTCGGGGCTGGGCGCCGACGATCACGTGCGCGTGCTGAGCGCCGGCCGCGAGACGAAGTCGAAGGACTGGCGCGCGGCGGCGCTGGTCTCCGATCCGACCGTCGTGCGCGAGCTTCGGCAGGAGGGCGAGCCGCACCTGCGCGACGCGATCGGTGCCGCGCTGGACGAACTCGCGCGCGTGGACGCGGCGGGACGCGCGCTCGTGGTGGTGACGCGCATGCGCGACGCCGGCAGCCGCCGCACCGCGGCCGAGCTCGCGGTCGCGGCGATCGCGGGCGGCGGCATCGCGTCGGTCGAGGTGTGGTGGCTGGGCTCCGGCGGCGACGCCGAACTCGCGGCCCAGCTCGACCGGCTCGCCTCGGCGACCGGCGGCGCGCTGCGCCGCGAAGCGCCGGCCGCGACCGCGGTCGCGAACGACGCGCTCGCGCTCGCGCGCCGCTACGAGGTGCGCTTCCGCGCCGGCGGCGGCGGTTCCGACGAGCACACGGTCGTCGTGCGCGCGAGCGACCAGGGCCGCGTGTTCGACGCGACGCTGCGCTACGCGAACGACGCGGTCGCCGACCCGGCGTGGTGGGCGTCGCCGCTCGTGTGGGTCGTCGTCGTGCTCGGGATCGCGATCGTCCTCGCGCTGCTCTGGTGGCTGCAGCCGAAGCAGCTCGCGCTGCTGGTCGTGCAGGGTGGCGACGACGATGGCCAGTGGTTCGAGATCTTCGAGGTGCCCGCGCGCATCGGCGCGCGCGAGGACAGCGACGTGCTTCTCGCGGGCGAGACCGTGTCGAACGCGCACTGCCAGATCGAGCGCGACGGCCGCGCGCTGGTGATCATCGACCTGTCGAGCGAGTTCGGAACGTTCGTCAACGGCGCGCGCGTCACGCGCCACGTGCTCGAGGACGACGACGTGATCCGGATCGGCCGCGACGTGGAGCTCGTCTACGAAGCACGCTGAGAACGCCGTCGCCCGATCCGCGAATCCGCCATTGCGCGGAGGGACCGGGCGCCGCATGCTGCCCGTCCGTCCGTCGATGCGACCGTGCCCGCCCGGGGAGGAACCGCTGTCACCATGGCGATGAACAAGGACTTCGGGGCCTTCGAGATCAAGGAGAAGATCGGCGCCGGCGGCATGGCCTCGGTCTATCTCGCGGTGCAGAAGTCGCTGCAGCGGCCCGTGGTGCTGAAGGTGCTCTACCCGCATCTGGCCGAGGACGAGAAGCTCGTGCAGCGTTTCGAGCGCGAGGCGCGCGCCGCCGCCATGATGCGGCACGAGAACATCATCCAGGTCATCGACTGCGGGCGCCACGACGACGTCGCCTACATCTGCATGGAGTTCGTCGAGGGTCTGGATCTCAAGAAGTGGCTCGAGGCCCACGGCTCGCCGCCCATCGAGATGGCTCTGCTGATGATCCGAGACCTGTGCCGCGGCCTCGAGCACGCGCACGGCCATCGCATCATCCATCGCGACATCAAGCCGGCGAACATCATGCTGACGCCGGACGGCACCATCAAGATCATGGACTTCGGCCTCGCGCGCAGCGGCGGCGAGACCAGCACGCAGATGACCATGGTCGGCTCGGTGCTGGGCACGCCCGCGTACATGTCGCCCGAGCAGGCGACGGGCGAGGTCGTCGACGAGCGTTCCGACATCTTCTCGACCGGCGTCGTCGCGTACGAACTGCTCGGCGGCCAGCGGCCGTTCGGCGGCGACTCGTACTCGACCGTGCTGCGCGCCGTGCTCACGCAGGAGCCGCGCGAGCTGACCGAGTTCAATCCGCTCGTGCCCGAGGACGTCGCGCAGATCGTGCGCGGCATGCTGCAGAAGGACGTCGGCAAGCGCTACGCGACGATCGCGCAGGTGCGCCAGGAGCTGGAGAACGTCATCGAGCAGCTCGGGTTGACGCGCGGCAAGGACCTGCTGCGCGAGTACGCCCTCGAACCGGCCAGCGTCTCCGAGATGTGGAAGAAGAAGCGCCTCTCGCGTCACATGGATCAGGGCGTGTTCTTCGAGAACATGGGCCTCGGCAAGATCGACGACGCGCTGCGCGAGTTCCGCCGCGTGCTCTACCTCGATCCCGGCAACGGCGCGGCGCGCGAGCACGTGAAGAAGCTCGAACGCGAGCGCCAGAAGGTCGCAGCGGCCGCTCCCGCGTCCGGCGCCGACGAGATGCACACGGTCGTCATGGAGCCCGGGGCCGGACCCGCGTCCGCGCCGCAGGCGGCCGCGGCACAGAAGCGCCCGGCAGCGAAACCGGACGGCGGGCGCAAGGGCGGCCTGCCGGTGCCCGCGTTGATCGTCGCGGCGATCGTGCTGGTCGCGGTGATCGTCGGCATCGTGCTGACGCGCGGCCGCTCGGGTTCGACCGCCGACACCAGCACGTCCGCGCCGGTCGCGACGAGCGAGGCGCCCGCGAATCCCGCGGCCGTCCCGGCACCAACGAGCGAGCCCGCGAGCACGACGCCCGAGCCCGCGAGCACGACGCCCGAGCCCGCGAGCGCGACGCCCGCGCCCGCGAGCACGACGCCGGCGCCGACCACGACGCCCACCGCCGGCTCGCCGCTCGACGCGGCGCGCGCGCAGTTCGACGCGGGCCACTACGCCGACGCGGCCGCGGCGCTCCGCACCGCGATCGCGAGCGGCGCGCTCAAGGGCGCCGACCTGCGCGCGGCGCGCGAGCTGCGCGCGCGCTCGCTCGTGCGTTCGGGCAAGACCGCGGAGGCGCGGCGGCTCTACGGCGAGATCCTCGCCGCCGAACCGAAGTGGTCGCCCAACACCGCCGGCATGACGCCCGCCGAGCTGGGAGCGTTCGACGCCGCGAAGTCCGCGATCGCCGCGCGCGACAGCGCGAAGCCGGCTCCGGCCGCGACGCCGGGTCCGGCGGCGCCCGCGACGGCCCCGCCCGTGGCGTCCGCGTCGGGGAACGCGACCGTGACGGTGAGCGTGAATCCGTTCGCGTCCTTCGTCGTCGATGGCGACACGAAGGGCCAGGACCAGAAGTCGTACCGCGCGTCGCTCAAGCCCGGGCGCCACGTGATCAAGGTCGTGCACCCGTCGCTGGGCTCGCACGAGTGGAGCGTCGAGCTTTCCGCGGGACAATCGAAGGAGTTCAGCTACGACTTCCTCGCCGCCGCCTCGGGCAGCATCAGCGTTTCCGCCGAGGGTGGCTGGGCGGAGATCTACGTCGACGGAGATCCCGTGCACCATCCGACGCCCTGGGTCATCAACAACGTGCTGCCCGGCAAGCACGAGATCTCGCTCGTGCGCGAGGGCTTCTCGGTCGAGGGCGGCGCGAAGACGGTCACGGTCAAGGCCGGCCAGCAGGCCAGCGTGTCCTTCAAGCTCAAGCAGAAGAAGTGACCGAATCGGGATCCGCGTCCTTCGCGGACCGCTTTCCCCCGGCAAGGAGGCTTCCGATGAACGCTCGAACCGGATGGCTCGTGCGCGCGACGCTGCTCGTCGCGCTCGTCTCGCTCGCAGCGCCCGCGCCCGCCATCGCCGCGCCCAAACCCGCGGCGCCCGCCGCTGCGGCCGCGGCCGCGCTGACCCCGATCGAGCAGGGCCAAAAGCTCTACGACGCGGCGAAGTTCGCCGAGGCCGCCGCGGCGCTGCGCGCGGCGCTCTCGAGCGGCCAGGTGACGGGCAACGACGTCGTCACCGCTCGCGCGCTGATGGCGCGCTGCCTGGTGAAGGCCGGCAGCCGGCTCGAGGCCAAGCAGGCGTTCGAGACCGTGCTGCGCATGGACCCGGCGTGGCGGCCCGATGCCGTCGTGGTGCCGCCGGACGAGATGGACGTGTTCAAGCTCGCGCTCGCGGCCGTGACGCAGGAGCAGATCGAGGCGGGACGCCGCATTCCCGCGAGCGTCGGGTTCTGGTACGGCATGGGCTCGGGCGACAACAAGAGCCTCGGCGAGATCCAGCACTTCCTCGGCGGCGCGGACAAGCTCGACTCGGAGCCCGAGTTCGGCGGCTCCGTGCGATTCCCGCTGCGGCCGCGCTGGTCGCTCGATCTCGAGCTCGCGCGCTTCCGCGCGACCGGCCACGACTCGACGAAGGCGCCGGACACGATCGAGTTCGAGGCCGCCGCGATGCCGATGGTGGTGAGCGTCTACTGGGCCGCGCTGACGGGACCGCGCCAGCGCGTGAACCTGTTCGTCGGCGGCGGCCCGCTGCTCGCGGCCACGAACTCGATGGACCTGCCGTTCTTCACCTTCCGCATCAAGATCGCCGACGAGAAGACGGGCCTGTACGCGCACGCCGGCGTCGAAGGGGAGTGGCTCGTGCACCCGAAGCTCGCGGTGACGGGCCGCGCGCTGTACCGCAGCGCGACCGCGTCGAAGCTCTACCACGACTCGACGCTCGAGCTGTACGGCACCAAGCAGATCAAGGACCGCAAGGTCGACTTCAGCGGTTTCGGCGCGAACATCGGCCTGCGCGCCTACATCGGTTACTAGGAGAGCCCTTCGCCTCACCCGCGTCGCGGGCCGCCTTCACCGGGCGGCCCGACGCGTTTCGACATCACCACGACGGAGGAACTCGATGAAGATTCGCCATCCGATCTTCACGCTGCTCCTCGTCGCGTCGTTGGCCGCCACCGCCGCGGCCGCGACGCCGGCGAAGAAGAAGCCCGCAGCGCCCCCGCCCCCCGCGCCCGTCGCTGCGCCCGCTCCGGCGCCCGCACCGGCACCGCCGCCGCCGCCCGCGGAGACGCGCAGCCCGCTCGATCAGGCGCGCGGGCTCTACGACGAGGCGCGCTTCTCGGACGCGGTCGCGCTGCTCGAGCGCGCGCTCGACACCGGCGGCGTCACCGGCGACGACGTGATCCAGGCGCGCGCGCTGCGCGCCCGCTGCCTCGTCAAGCTCGGCCGCCGGCTCGAGGCGAAGGAGGGCTTCAAGGCGGTGCTGCGCATCGACCGCGCGTTCCGTCTCGATCCCACCGTGGTCCCGCCCGACGAAATGGACTCGTTCCGTCTCGCGTCGCAGGAGATCGACTCCGAGCAGTTCGAGGCCGGGCGCCGCTTTCCGGCGAGCATCGCGATCATCGCCGGCCGCGGGCAGGCGGTGAACCAGGACCTCGCCGACCTCGCCTCCAGCGCGGGGGTGGAAGCGTCGGACGACTTCGCCGAGAAGACCGAGTTCGCTTACGCGGTGCGCTTCCCGCTCAAGCCGCGGCTCTCGATCGACTTCGAGGTCGCGTGGCTCGAGGCGACGACGTCGGACAAGCTGCCGGCCGACCGCAACGCGCACACGCAGTACACCGCGTCGGCGATGCCGGTGATGGTGAGTGTCGTGAAGAACTTCTCGACGAGCCCGAAGCACCACCTGAACGCCTTCGTCGGCGCCGGGCCGGTGATCTGCCAGGCGATCCTCGAGGACCGCAACAGCCTCGTGGCCGGCCGCATCATCCCGACGCAGATCGTCGGCCACAACCAGGGCTGGGGCGCTCAGGTCGGCGTCGAGTTCGAGCAGATGCTGCGGCCGCGCCTCGCGCTCGCGGTGCAGGCCCGCGCGCGCCGGCTCGACTCCGGGACGCTGCACTGGCTGCGCAGCGACTACGAGATCTACGAGAGCTGGGACGCTTCGCGTCTCGGCGAGCGCTCCATCGACTTCTCCGGCGTCGCGGCCAGCATCGGGCTGCGGGCCTACATCGGGTACTGACGCCGTGGCCACCGGCCGGAGGAACGCCGACATGAGCCGATTCGCACTTCTCGCCGCCGCCGCGCTGCTCGCCACCTCGCTCGCGGCGTGCAGTCGCGCCGACAAGTTGCTCACGCCCGTCGTCACGCTCCCCGTGACGTGGACGAACACGACCAGCCACCTGTTCGCCGACCGCTCGGTGGGCACGAAGCCCACGGGCTGCACGAGCTGCCACCACGCGGGCACGACGCTGTGGGACTACACCTCGTACGACTCGGTGTACGTCCATCGCGACGAGGTTCGCGCGAGGCTCGCCAACCCCGACGACACCATGCGCCAGTTCACGGGACCGGGCGAAGCGGACGTGATCGTGAACTGGATCGACGCCGGCGCGCCGCGCTGAACTCGATCGCGCCGAAACGACGCGGCCCGGAAAACCAGCCGTTCCTCCGGGCCGCGTCGCGCGCTACCATGCGCGCGTTCGTCGGCAGGACGCCGACGCCCAGATGACGCCGGGACGGAAGGAGCGACGCCATGTCGAACACGTCCACGCCTCAACGCTTCGTGGCCATCGTCGTGCTGGCCGCCCAGATCGCGGGCACGATGCCCGCGGCGGCGGTCACGCCGACCGCGTCCGCGCCGACGGCCGCGGCCCGCAGCGCGGGCGCCACGCTGATCCGCCGCGCGCAGGGGCTGTACGACCAGGCGCGATACGACGAGGCCGTCACCGCGCTGTACGGCCCGCTGGGCCGCGGTGAGCTCAAGGGCACCGAGCTGCGCGACGCGCGCGTGCTGATGGCGCGCTGCTACGTGAAGAAGGGGCTGCCCGGGCGCGCGAAGGACCTCTTCGGCTCCGTCGTCGCCGCCGATCCCGGCTTCGTGCTCGACGCCTCGCGCGCCGACGCCGAGGAGCTCGCGGTCTTCGCGCAGGTGAAGCCCGCCGCACCGGTCACGCCGGTCACGCCGGCGCCCGCGCCCGCGAAGCCGCACGGGCCGCCGTCGCCGGCCGCATCCACGCCGCCACCGGCGGCGAAGCCCGAGCCGCGCAAGCCCAACATCGGCCCGGTGCCGCAGACGAACGGCGGCTGGCTCGCGCGCCACAAGCTCCTCGCGACCACGCTCGCCGTCGGCGCGGGCGCCGGCGCGGTGCTCATCGCCACCAGCGGTGGAAGCTCGAGCAGCACGCCGCGGGGCCCGGACGCGCTGCCCGCGTTCCCGCCGCCGCCGAACTGATCCACGTCCGCACCGGCCGCGGCCGTCGGCCATCCAAAGCCCGCTGTTTCGTCGCGTCCCCCGAGTCGCGACCCGGCGCTCGCCCGCGAGGCGTGCTCCGGGTCGCGAAGTCTTGACCCCGCCCGAAGCCGAGGCCTACCTTCGCCACCTCATGCGCACGCACTTCTCCCGGTTGTGCCTGCCGCTGTTCGCCGCCGCCGCCCTGGCCGCGGCGGGTTGCTCGTCCTCGCTGCCCGTGGTGGGTCGCGGTGGGGGCAGCGTGACCGTGACCCTGACCGGCGCGCCCGACTGCAACAACTGCCGGACGCGCACCGCGTCGTCGCTCAAGGTGCGCGCGTTCCAGGTCGCCGACTCCAACGCCATCCGGACCGTGCTGAACAACCGCGCGCTCGGCTGGTCCAAGCAGGTCGAGGCCGCCGCCGCCAACGTGCTGGGCAAGCCGGTCGAGGACTACATCGGTCCGAACATCACCAAGAAGCTCACCCTCGAGCGCGACCCCAAGGCGGTCGCGATCGTGGTCGAGGGCAACTTCTGCGAGAAGACCGACGCGACCTGGTACTTCATCCATCCCGCCCGCAGCGGTTCGGTGTCGCTCCGCGCGGGCTCCACGGGGTTCACCTTCACGAGGAAGTGACCGGATGGCCGAGCCGACGAAGGACGCGAACGCACAGGGACTGGGCGTCGTCTGGCAGGAAGGCATGCTGCTCTCGCCGCAGCACTTCCAGCAGATGGAGCGCGCCCATCACCTGCGGCTGACCCAGCGGCTGCGCTTCAGCGAGCCGTTCGGCTTCGGACTGCGCACGCTCACGCTCGACGACCAGGCGCTGCTGCACGGCCGCTTCAGCCTGCTGCGCGCCGCGGGCGTGTTCCCCGACGGCACGCCGTTCGACACCGAGGCCGGCGATCCGCTGCCGGCGCCGCGCGACATCGGCAAGTGGTTCGACGGCCAGCACGACCGGCTGCTGGTTTCGCTCGCGCTGCCGGTGCAGCGCCCCGGCCAGCCGCTCGCCGCGACGAAGGCGGGCGACGCGATTCCCGGTCCGCGCTACACGATGCAGAACACGGTGATCGCCGACGACCTCGTCGAGGGCGTCGACCGCGAGGTCGCGCTCGCGCGCCGGAACCTCGTGCTGCTGCTGCCCGACGAGGCGCTCTCGCAGCACGACGTGCTGCCGCTCGGCGAGGTCGTGCGCACGTCGACCGGCTTCGCGATGCGCGAGCCGTTCGGCGGCGTGGCCGATCCGTACATCCCGCCCGTGGTCGCGCTCGAGGGTTCGCGCTCGCTGCACGCGCAGGTGCGCCGCATGCTCAACCTGCTGCTCGACCGCAGCCGCGAGCTGAGCGAGCTGCGCACGAACCGTGGCGGCGTGGCCGAGTTCGGCCGCAGCGACACCGCGAACTTCTGGCAGCTGCACAGCGTCAACACGTACGTGCCGCTCCTGCGCCACTACGTCGAGAACCCGTGCGTGCACCCGGAGGCGGTGTTCCTCGCGCTCGGGACGCTCGCGGGCGAGCTGTGCACGTTCAACACCAAGGTCTCCGCGCGCGAGCTGCCGATGTACGAGCACCTCGCGCTGGGCACGTGCTTCGGCCAGCTCTGCCGCACGCTCGAGGAGCTGCTGCAGGAGAACATCCCGACGCGCGGCAAGCGCGTCGAGCTGATCGTGAAGCCGGGTCCGATCCACGTCGGCGCGCTCGCCGAGCCCAAGCTGCTCGATCCGCGCGCGCGGCTCTTCCTCGGCGTGTCGCATCCCGAGATGGACCGCCAGCAGGTCATCGCCTCGTTCGCGCTGCGCGCGACGGTGGCGTCGGAGCGCACGGTGCTGGGCCTGATGGCCGCGGCGCTGCCGGGACTGAAGCTCATGCCGCCCGCGCCGGTGCCGGCCGGGACGCCCAACCACAATTCGTACGACTACTTCGAACTCGACCGTCAGCACGACCTGTGGCGAGACATCGCCACGGCGCGCGACGTGGCCATCTACCTGCCGCCCGAGTTCGCCAGCGCGAAGCTCGACCTCGTCGGCATCTGGGAGTAGCCGTGTTCGGAAATCGCGGACCGAAGCGCCGCGGCCCCAAGCCGCGGTCGAAGCAGGCCACGTTCGACGACGCCCCGCCGCCGGGGGGCATCCTCGAGACCGTGATCGGCATCGCCTCGCCGCGCCGCGCGGCGGCGGCCGCCGTGTCCGCGGGCAAGCCCGACCGTCGTCCGCGGCTCGTCGATCTCGCGATCGAGCCGCTGGCGCTGCTGCACGCCGTGTACGGCCCCGGTGCCGCCGTCGACCCGGCCCGCGTGCGCGAGCGCTGGACGGCGCTGCGGAGCGAGTTCGAGGAGTCCGCGAAGCAACTCGGTCACCGCGACGCCGACGTCGCCGCGTGCGTGTATGCGCTCTCGGTCGCGCTCGACGAGGCGGTCATGAGCCATCCCGAGCGCATCGGCCTGTGGCTGCAGGCCGGCGCGCTGCAGCTGGAGTTCCACGAGAACCGCGAACTGATCGGCGGCCAGCGCTTCTTCGTCCGGCTCGACGAACTGCGCACGCAGCGCGAGCACGCGATCGAGGCGCTCGAGGTCCTCGACGCGATCCTCTCGCTCGGCTATCGCGGCCGCTTCGTCGCCGACCCCGCGGGCCGCGAGGCGCTGCGCGCGTCGCTGCTCGCCGACGTCGTCGCGGTGCGCGGCGAGCCGTCACCGACGCTGGCGCCGCACGCGGCGCGCACCGAGGAGCAGAAGGGCGAGACGCTGCAGCGGCTGCCCGCGTGGGTGCCGCCCGCGGCGCTCGCGGCGGCACTGCTGCTCTCGTGGCTCACGGTCGCGCTCGTCACGTTCCTGCACGCCCGCGCGGTCGCGGGCTCGCTCGCGAGGCTCTGAGATGAAGCTCGGCAGGTTCCTCGAGCCCCGCTTCCTCATCGTGGCCGCGCTCGCGGTGGTGCTGACGCTCGGCTTCTTCCTCCGCCGCCACCTCGCCGCGTTCCTCGTCGTGGTGCTGATCGTCGCCGTCGTCGTGCTCGGTCTCGTGCTGTGGATGCTCGCGCGCGAGCTCAAGTCGGCGAAGACCGCCAAGGCGGGCAAGGGCATCCAGGGCGATCTCGACAAGCAGGTCGAACGCGAGATCGAGAAGTCGACGTTCGGCCAGGACGCGGTCGTGCGCAGCGCGAAGGCCGAGTGGGACGCGGCGCTCGCCGAGTTCCGCCGCTCGCCGGTCGGCAAGCGGCTCGGCGACCGCGCGCTCGCGCAGCTGCCGATGGTGTTCGTGGTCGGGCCCGAGGGCTCGGGCAAGAGCACGCTGATCCGCGAGTCGGGCCTCTCGTCCGTGCTGCGCGACAGCAAGGGCCAGCCGCGCGCGGTGCGCGGCGTCGGCGGCGGCCGCGACTTCTCGTGGTGGTTCACCGAGCAGGCGTTCCTGCTCGACATGTCGGGACGCACGCTGCGCAAGTCGCAGTTCGACGACTCCGAGGACTGGGTCGGGTTCCTCAAGTCGCTCCAGAAGCAGCGGCCCGAGCGGCCCATCAACGGCGTCGTGCTCGTGGTGCCGGTGCACGAGATCGCCGGCGACGCGGCGAAGACGACGGCGCTCGCGACCACGCTGCGCGAGAGGCTGCGCGACCTCGGGCACCACCTGCGCATGGAGTTCCCGGTGTGGGTCGCGTTCTCGCACTGCGACCGCATCACCGGATTCGCCGAGACGTTCGAGGGCTTCTCCGACGAGCAGCGCCAGCAGCCGTGGGGCGCGACGATCGCGCGCGAGAAGGCGGTCGAGGTCGCGGCCGACAAGCTCTTCGACGCCGAGTTCCGCACGCTCGTCGCGGCGCTGGGCGACCTGCGCACCGCGCGCGTGCACGCGCTCGCCGACGATGCGCAGCGCCTGCGCGCGCTCGCTTTCCCGGCGCAGGTCGACCGCCTGCGCGCCGACATGCAGCGCTTCGTCGGGCAGGTGTTCGAGCGCGGCAAGGGCCCGGTCGAGGGCGGCTTCCTGCGCGGCTTCTACTTCGTGTCGTCGCAGGTGGGCGAGACGACGGACGACCGCGTGCTCGGGCCGGCGGCCGAGTCGGCCGGACTGCCCGCGCGGCTCGCGGCGCCGACGCCCGAGGTGGCGAAGCGCGCGTGGTTCGCGCCAAGCCTGTGGCGCAAGATCATCCTGCGCGACGCGTCGCTCGCCTCGGCGAGCGAGTGGGCGAAGTCGCAGCAGTCGCGCCAGCGCTGGATGCTGCTCGGCGGCCTCGGCGGCGCGTACCTGCTGCTGACGCTGCTGTTCGTGTTCCTCGCCGTGAACGTCGCGAAGCCGGTGCGCGAGGCGGCCGGCGCCGCGCGCACGCTCGCCGACCTCGGCGACGACTTCGTGCCGCGGCAGGCGCTCGGCCGGCTCGACCGCATGCGCGCCGCGCTCGAGACGCTCGAGGCGAACCGCGCGAAGAAGACGTTCGGCATGCGCCTCGGCGCGTACGCCGGCGACGGCGTGATCGCGTCGGCGCGCGAGGTGTACGTGCGCCGCGCCGAGCAGTACCTGCTGCAGCCGATCGCGAAGGACGTGCGCGACACGCTCGAGGCGCAGCTCGCCACCGACGCCTCGCGCTTCGCGAGCCTGTTCTACCAGTACCAGGCGTACCGGCTGCTCAGCGATCCGCACGCGACGGTCGAGCCCGCCGACTCGGTCGTGTTCGGCAAGGTGGTCGTCACCATGCTGCGGCCGGAGCTCGAGCGCGTTTCCGACGACTCGCTGCGCTACTACGCGGCACTCGCCCGCGCGCAGGCGCGCTGCCTCGCCGACCACGGCGAGCCCAGGCGCCGCTTCGGCGACTTCGACGACGCACTCGCCTCGCGCGCGATCGCGACGCTGCAGCGCCGGTGGAACGAGTGGCCGTCGCTGTACGACGACATGATCACGGACGCCAACGAGGCGATCGAAGGCCTGACCGTGAAGCGCGTGCTCGCCGACGCGAAGAAGAAGCAGGAGCTCTTCGCCGACTCCGGCACGCTGCCGGGCGCGTACACGATGGCGGGCTGGCGCGGCTTCGTGCGGCCGCGGCTCGCGATCATGAAGTACGTCGTGCGGCGCGAGAAGGACCCGCAGCTGCAGGCGTCGCTCGGCGACGCGGTGAGCGGGCTGACGGCCGAGCTCGGCAAGCGCTACGCGGGCGACTACGTGACGGCGTGGGTGAACTTCCTCGGCGGCATGAAGGGGCGGCCGCAGGGCAGCAAGGGGCGCGCGTCGCTGCAGCGCGAGGCGACGTTCGATTCCGAGATCGAGGCGGTGCTGCGCCGCGTGCGCGCCGAGACGGCGCTCGACGGCGAGCCGCGCGAGATCGCGGCGGTGCGCGAGCGCTTCGCGCTCTTCGACCTCTGGCTCTCGCCGCCCAGGCGCGAGGGCTTCGCCAAGTTCAAGGCGAAGGTGCCGTTCCTGCGCAGCGATCTCGACCATTCGCCGCAGGAGAACTTCCGCGCGGCGCTCGACATGGCCGCGAAGGCGAAGGACAAGCAGGGTATCGACGGCGGGGCGTACAAGCTCGTCACCAACATGGCGCTCGATTTCACCGATCCGACGAGCGCGCCGTGGCGCAAGGCCGACCCCGAGGTCGCGAAGGGCCTGCGCGCCGTGCTCACGATCATGAAGCCGTTCGGCGGCTTCGGCAGCGGCTTCACCGCGGGCGGCGGCGCGGCGGCGGGCGCGGGTGGCGCGACCGACGCGGGCGATCCGGTCGCGTTCGCGAGCGACTGGCAGGCGCAGGTCGTGCAGCCGTTCGCGACGCTGGCCGGCGGCTATCCGTTCGACGCCGGCGGCGCCGACGTCAAGATCAGCGAGTTCGCCGCGTTCTTCAAACCCGGCGGCGGGCTCGACCTGGTCTACGCCACGCACCTCAAGGGGCGCGTGAGCCGCGACGGGCGCGAGATCGGCCAGCAGATCGCGGGCACGACGCCGGCGATCCGTGCGTGGATCAAGAAGGCGTACCAGATCCAGGACGCGTTCTTCGCTTCGGGCGCGGACCCGAAGCTGCTGTTCGACGTGAAGGCGCGCGCGGATCAGCTCAAGCCGAACGGCCCGCTGCGCTCGGTGACGTGGATCGTGGGCACGAGCTCGTTCTCGTACGAAATGGGTGACGAGCCGCCGGTGACGCTGACGTGGTCGGCGGAGACGGCGGGACAAGGTTCCTCGGTGAGCGCCGACGTGAACGGCGCGCCCGTCGACGGCCCGAAGGCCGAAGGCGAGTGGGGGCTCTTCCACGTGCTCGACAAGGCGGCTCTCGCGCCGGCGGCCGGAGATCACGTCCGCGCCACCTGGCGGTTCGGCAGCGTCACGATGGTGGTCGAGATCATCCCGCGCACGACGGTGCATCCGTTCGCGAGCGGGTTCATGCGCCTGGGCCCGCCGCCCCCCGTGGGCGGCAACTAGGCGATAGCGAGCGATCACACGGTCCGCGCCGGGGACGTCGAACCGGTGCGGGGCCCGAGAATGCCGTTGCGACGCGTTTCGGCCAGCGACTAGCTTTCCCGCTTCATCGTCGGGGTGCAGCCCTTCCGTTCGGACGGAGCCATGAGCGTGGACGTTCAGGAACTCGGCAAGAAGC
>WBZT01000304.1_pt1 | contig 41794 bp, 40 predicted proteins | sample 5204241 | NCBI WGS metagenome assembly WBZT01 (sample SAMN12344358, study PRJNA552823) | activated sludge metagenome | biome: Activated sludge suspended growth; feature: Nitrification reactor; material: Wastewater; isolation source: activated sludge from nitrification reactor of wastewater... | reverse complement strand
TCTTGAGTACCTTGCTGACGCGCACGCCGTCCCTTCGCCGTTGACTGTCCTAGACAGCCAGGCAACGTAGGGAACGGGCGGCGTGCGCAACCACCAGGCACCCCCGAGAGCGTCAGTTGAGCCAGAAATCCGAAGAGCCGAGATACTTCGCCACGGTTCGTCCGGATGCTTCAAGCCGATGTGGAGCGATCCAGTCGACAACGCAGTCATTTTGGCGGAGACGGCTGAAGCGAGTACCGGCCCGCAGGTTCCGGCCCTTCTGTGGGCGTCGCTGGAGTCCATTTTCGAGGACTCGGACGATCCCGAGTTCCATCTCAGTCAGCGCCTAAGTTGGCTTCTTCTTGCGTCGCTCGTTCGGGCTGAGCTTACGGTGCTTGCGCATCACTTGGTGAAGGAGGGCGCGCCAATCTCCGAGAAGCTTGATGTGGCGAGCACCAACAGCAAGATGTGCGAGGTGCTCGAACGTGCGATCCGTGACGGCGAGCCGATTCCGTTCAACGACGTTCGAGATGAGTTGGCGTGTGAGCGGCTGAGCGAACTGTTCGCGGCCTCGGATGTGGTCGGGCGAATGCGGTCATACCTCGCTGGTTCGATCGCACGCGTCCACCGTGAACGCAACCGGGCGATGCACGGCGGCACTCTGACAAAGGCGGGCGGGATGGTCGCTCAAAGATCTGGCCCGCCGCTCGTCGCGGCAGTACTTGATCGGGTGGTGTGGGCGGAGAAGCAGTTCCCGCCGGTGCCGCTTGATCAACTGATCGCACGGGCGATGGTCCGTGGCCGGCTTGCGCTCGTCGATCAATCCGGCCTCCCAGCGTCGCGAGTGCTGGACCTCGATCTTCCCGAGTGACGCCGGCGGGATGGAGCTTGTCTCCGCATCTGTCCGTCCGAGTTGTTGGAGTCTGCGCCGAGGGACCGATATCGGGCAGAGTGTTCGCCTGCACAAGTGATGTCCCGAAGGAGGGTGCCGGTGTCCCAGGAACTCGATGCGTTGCTCGCTCGTGTCGACGACCCTGCGCTCCGGGAGGACCTCCGACGCAGCATCGATCAGGTTCGAGCGAAGCGCACCTTCGGCTTGGTGTTCGAGCGTCATCTTCCCGAGCGGGTAACGCTGCCCTCGCACCCGGTGCGCCGCGGGGTGAAGGTCGTGCGTCGCGACGGCGGTGACGATCGCACTTTCGTCGTCCGGTCGCTCCGGGACGGGGTGGCTGTCGTTGTTGCGGAGAAGGAGACGATTGAGGTCCCCCTCGAGGACCTCGTCGTTGTCGCCGAGTTCGGCGAGCCGATCTATCCGGGGCTCAAGCATGTGGGCTCGGTTGATCGGGGAGGCGACAGGCCGGCACACGTCGTGATCAACGCGGAGAACCACCACGCCCTCGAAGCGCTCCGATTCACCCACGCTGGCAGCATCGACTGCATCTACATCGATCCGCCGTACAACACGGGCGCGCGCGACTGGAAGTACGACAACGACTACGTCGACGGTGAAGACGCCTACCGCCACTCGAAGTGGCTCGCCTTCATGGAGCGTCGGCTCCTTCTGGCCAAGGAACTCCTGAACCCGGACGACTCGGTCCTCATCGTCACGATCGACGAGAAAGAGTACCTACGACTCGGCCTTCTGCTGGAGCAGACGTTTCCTGACGCTCGCCGCCAGATGGTGAGCTCGGTCATCAATCCCAAGGGGGCGGCACGATCGGCCGCCTTCGGCCGGACCGACGAATACCTGTTCATGGTCATGAACGGCGAGGCGTCGCCGGCGCAGGTGCAGCTCGGTGCCGAATGGAAGGTAGTCGAGGACAAGCGTGCTCAGCGCCTGCGCTGGGCTGAGCTGCTTCGGTCGGGATCGAACACGGCTCGCGCTGTAAGTCAGATCCGCTTCTTCCCGGTGTTCGTCCAACAGACGGACGATGGCCCTGTGATTCATTCCGTGGGAGAGCCGCACGTTGGGGATGGCTGGGAGTCATTGGCCAGTCCAGAGGGAACGGCGGCGGTGTGGCCGATCCGGAAGGACGGCTCGGAGGGCGTGTGGCAGATCTCTCGCGAGGCGCTCATCGCATTGATGGATGAGGGCTTCGTCCATCTCGGCCAGTGGCGGGGCTCCGACACGACCGTCTACTACCTGAAGGCGGGCGAGGCGAAGAAGGTCCGGGACGGCACGATCCCTGTCGTCGGCCAGCGAACTGACGGTTCGATCATCACTGACGTCTCTGAGTACGCAGCTGCCTTCGTCCCGGGGACCCAGTGGCGTATCAGCTCCCACAATGCGGAGCAGGGCGGAACGAACCTTCTGAAGTCGCTGCTCCCCCGCCGCAAGTTTCCCTTCCCCAAGTCCCTGTACGCGGTCGAGGACACGATTCGCTTCTTCGTGAAGGACAAGCCCGACGCTGTGATCCTCGACTTCTTCTCGGGGTCGGGCACGACCGCTCACGCCGTGGCTCGGCTGAACAAGCAGGACGCTGGCCGGCGGCAGTCGATTTCCGTCACCAACAACGAGGTGTCGGCGGCCGAGGCTAGAGCGCTCGCCGCAACGGGAAATCGTGACGGCGACCCTGAGTGGGAAGTGCTCGGCATCTTCGAACACATCACTCGTCCGCGCATCACGGCCGCGATCACTGGGCGGACCCCGGAGGGCGAGCCGATCAAGGGTGACTACAAATTCACCGACGAGTTCCCGATGGCCGACGGCTTCGAGGAGAACGTGGAGTTCTTCGAGCTCACGTATGAGGATGTGCAGCAGGTCGATGCGGACCGTGCGTTCGAAGCCATCGCTCCGCTCCTGTGGCTCCGAGCCGGTGGGCATGGGCCGATCTTGTACGAGACTCGGGATCCAGCGGGTCGACGGCTGCCGTATGCGATCGGCGAGCGCTACGCGGTCCTGTTCAACGCTGACCGTTGGCGGACGTTCGTGGCGAAGCTGCCCGACGGCGTGTCGGTCGTATTCGTGGTGAGCGACTCGTCCTCGACGTTCACGACCGTGTCCAAGGAGCTGCCGCCGGAGGTAGTTGCGGTGCGGCTGTACCGCAACTACTTGTCGACCTTTGAGATCGGTCGCGCCTGGGTCGAGGGGACGGTCCGATGAACTTCGAACTGCGCGACTACCAGCGCGAGGCGGCCATCGGCGTGCTCGGCCGGCTCGGCCAGGCGCGCTCGGCATGGCAGGTCGACGAGAGCCGCTCTTCCTTCGCCCTGTCGGCGGTGACAGGGTCGGGCAAGACCGTGATCGCAACAGCGGTGATTGAAGCGCTGCTGCACGGATCCGCTGATCTCGATATCGAGGCACGACCAAATACGACGTTCTTGTGGGTGACCGACGATCCCGCGCTGAACCGCCAGACCCGACACAAGATGCTCCAGGCGTCGGAGCTGCTCACGCCGGGCCAGATACGTGAGATCGACACTGGCTACATGGACAGCGAGCTGTTGCCCGGTCGCGTGTACCTGCTGAACATCCAAAAGCTTTCGAAGAACTCCACGCTCGCGAGGTCCGGCGTCGACCTTCGGCAGCACTCGTTCTGGGAGGTGATCGGCAACACGATCGCTCGCGGCGCAGCTGACCTCGTGTTGGTGCTCGACGAGGCGCACAAGGGCATGAAGCGGGCAACGGACCGGCCGACGATCGTGCGCCAGATCATCGACGGCCGGCAGGCTTCGAACCCTGCGGTGCCAGTGGTGTGGGGCATCTCCGCCACCATCGACCGCTTCAACCAGGCGATGGCCGAAACGGCCGACCGCATCCGTCTCGTCAACGTCTCCGTCGACACGGCCAAGGTTCGAGCATCAGGCCTGTTGAAGGATGAGATCGGGGTTGCGAACCCCGACGAGTCCGGCAGCTTCTCCACCACGCTGCTGCGAGAGGCGGTGAAGGACACGGTCGAGTTTGAACGCCGTTGGGCCGCCTACTCCGAGGCGGAGAGCGAACCCCAGGTGCTGCCGGTCCTCGTGGTGCAAGTTCCCGACAAGGCTGACGAGACCAAGCTCGGTGACCTGGTCGGCACCATCGAGGCGCAATGGACCGAATCCGGGTCACCGCCGATGGGGCCGCACGCGGTCGTTCACGTCTTCGGCGAGCACGAACCGATCGTCGTCGGCGGTCGGCGCGTTCGTTGGGTTCCGCCCGAGTCGATCCAGGGTGATACCGATGTCCGAGTCGTTCTCGCGAAGACGGCGATCTCGACCGGGTGGGACTGCCCTCGTGCTGAGGTGCTCTATTCCGAGCGGCCTGCCAAGGACGCCACGCACATCGCTCAGATCATCGGGCGAATGGTCCGCGCCCCCTTGGCTCGCCGGATCACCACCGACGACGCTCTCAACTCGGTGTCGTGCTACCTGCCCTTGTTCGACCGCGGCGGACTGACCGCAATCAAGGACGAACTCGAGGGTCGCGGCAAGGACCCGGACGTCGGGGTCGGTCCGGAGGTGTTGACTGCGCCGGCGACCTTCGAGCGAAACCCGCACCTCCACCCGGATGTCTTCGACGTGGTGAATCGTGCAATCAGCCTGCCGGCGCCCGACAAGCTCGCGAACCCGATCCCGAGGGCGAAGCGCCTCGCCATGTACCTCGCCGATGACGCCGGGCCCAAGGGCGCGCTGGTTCCCGACGCTGGTGCCGAACTCACGGCTTCCATCAACGCACGGTTGGATGGGCTCGCTGCGGAGCACAAGGCGGAGCTCGCAGCTCAGGTGGCGGACCTGGAGATGGCGAGCCTCGTCCGCACCCGCATCCGGCACCACGCTGACGGGACGCCCGACGAGGTCACCGAAGCGGTCTCTGTCGCGACTGCGTTCACCGACCTTCAGCGCGATGTCACGCGGCTCGTTCGGTCGGTCCGGGAAGGTGTGGGCAGCGACTACGCCAAGTACCGCTACGGGGTAGCCCTCGACGCCGGTGAGCCAAATGCTGACTACTTCGAGGCGCAGCTCCAGACAGCGGCGCTCATCCGCGTCCCGGGGGTCATCGCTGAGATCGAGGCTCGGTGCACTAGCTGGGTTCAGAAGCACCTGGCGACCTATGCGGCTGAGATCGCCAACACGACCGGCGCCACGCGCGACCGCTTCCGCCAGGTTCAGGAGCAGACCACAGACCCCGAAGCGCTGTTCGTAGAACTCCGGAGCAACGACCGTGCCGCGACGGCTGATCGAGACGGCAAGCCGTTGCCCACCCAGGCCGGCCACCTCTTCGCGAACGCTGGTGGTCGGTACCCGGTCGCGCTCAACGCGCTCGAGTCGAAGGTGCTCGCCGCCGAGCTGGCGCGGCCCAGCTTCGTGGCCTGGTACCGCAACCCGTCACGGCCAGTACCTGCAGCGGTGCGTATCGCGTACCAACGCGACGATGGCGACTGGTCTTCGGTGCAGGTCGACTTCGTGATCGTCTCCCGACGCGACGACGGACAGCTCGGGGTGTCGCTCGTCGATCCGCACGGAACGTTTCTCGCGGATGGTCGGGCCAAGGTTCGAGCGCTGGCGGACTACGCCGGTCGCTTCGGCGGAGTCGCAGCAGACGGTGAGCCTGACCGGGCGCCGTTGGTCCGAGTCGACGCGATCGCCGAGGTCGACGGAACTGTGCGCGTGCTCGACCTCCTCGACGCAGCGGTCAGACAGGCCGTGCTCGACTTCGAGGGCAGCGACCTTACGGCCCTCTACGCCTCGCCCCACGCCCGCGACTTCAAGTAGCGCGGCCGACTCCGGCCCACCGCCGACCGTGCGGTAGATGCTCGACCAGCGTGGTTGACCGAGCTGCGATCAGGCGAGTGGCCAAGTCGCAGGGTCGAGGCCGTTCGCCACGGCGTAGTCGGACCAGCCGACATCGACCGCATCTGCGGGGACCGGTTCGATGGTCCAGAAGCCGACCCACCGGTTGTAGCTGAACCTCCCACTGCCGTGGCCGGACTTATGAGTGACGTTCGCGGCACGGCAGAGCGCTCCAAGCGTCGAGCCGAGGAACGAGGACGTGCTGTACTTCCTGGAGCCCTGCGACACGTGGCCCCATCGGTCGAGCAACTCGGCATAGATCTCAGGGTGGGCGAGAGCGAAGCGGAGCTCGATGACGTTCGTGTCGAACCACTTGCCGGCGACCAGCAGTTCGGGAAGCAGGTCGTACAGGCCGTACCCCGCGGCGATGCTGTCGGAGAGGTATGTCCACTTGTCGTCGGTCTCGCGTCGGATGGCCCGCTCGAGCTTCGGCTGGAACATGCGGGGCTCGGGGTGGCCTGGCCCGGAGCACCAAGCGATGTCCTCGACGGGGTCATACTCGTCGACGTGCTCGTCGCTGCCACACCAGGAGCACGTGGTGAGGCTCATGCTTCCTCCGATCCCTCGAGCTGGGCGAGCAGCGCACCGACGGTGGGAGAGACGTAGTAGCGGAACGTCCCAGTTGAACGCTCGACGTCCCACAGCGGCCGCCGGCCGATGCGAAGGCAGTATGCCGACAGGTGTGGGAGGGCGGACTTCCATGCCATCGCGTCGGTGTATCCGACGGCGGCGGCCACTTCGTCGCCGGTGACGTTGCCGGTGCGGGCGATGTGTTCGATGGCCTTCCAGGTCTGCGCGTTGGCCTTGGACTGGACCCACTCGACGCGGTCGAGGTCGGACTCCTTCCACTGCGGGGCATCCCAGGCGTTGGGGTACTTCTCTCGTGCGGCGCTCCGGGAGAGCGGTGTCCACTCCCCGGTGGTTACGTCTTCGAGCTCGTGGTGGAACCGTCGAACTCGGCGCTCCTGACTCGACCGCGTGACGATCGTGAACACGCTGAGTTCGGTGCCAGTGATGAGTGTGATGGACAGGGTCATGGGATCTCCGTTTCATGAGGTGATATGAGACGATCATAACAGGTCATAAGAGAATGGCAACTGCTAATCGCTCTGCGCGCGCTTAGCAGGGGTGACGATTCGCGTCGGGGTGGTCCCGGTGCTCGACATCGTCGAGGAGCCCCACATGGAGTCGATCACCCGTCAGACCCTCTCCGTCGCTGAGGCGGCGGAGGTGCTCGGTATCTCCCGAGCGCACGCCTACGACTGCGTCCGATCCGGCGAACTGCCGTCGATCACGCTCGGCCGTCGCGTCGTCATCCCGCTTCGAGCGCTCGACGAGCTGCTCGACGGCCGCGCTCCGGCATCGCGCGACTGAGGCGGCAGCGATGGAACACGACGAGGCGACAAGAAGGGTTCACAGACTTGCATCACTGATGCCGAGAGGGGCTGGCGCCGGTCTGTCCACTTCGTTGGTCAGACATGACCAGCTCGGCCACGCGGAGCGACTCGTCCGAGAAGGCGACGACAAACAGGACAGGGCGCCGGACAAGGTGCCGGACGGTGACTCATGCTGAACCTCCACCGGCTCGGCCACGGTGCCGAGAGCTACTACCTCGACCAGGTCGTCTCGGGCGTCGAGGACTACTACGTCGGTGCCGGAGAAGCCCCCGGCTACTGGCTGGCTACGGCTGACCAACTCGGACTCGACGGCGTGGTCAGCCCTGAACACTTGCGTGCCGTGCTCGCCGGCCACGACCCCGGCACCGGCGAGCACCTTCACCACGCCAAGAACCGGAAGGTTCCCGGTTGGGACCTGACCTTCCGTGCGCCGAAGTCTGTCTCGATCCTCTGGGGCTTGTCCGAGCCACTGATCAGCGAGCAGGTCGTTGCCGCCCATGAGGCAGCGATCACGACCGCCGTCGACTACCTCGAAGAGGTCGCCGCCTTCACCCGCACCGGGCGCAATGGCGTCCACCGCGTCGAGGCATCGGGATTCATTGCGGCCGGCTTCCGCCACCGCACCTCTCGCGACGGCGACCCGCTGCTTCACACCCACGTCCTCGTCGCCAACTCGGTACTCGCCGCCGACGGCAAGTGGCGCACCATCGACGCCACCGGCCTCTACGACCACGCCAAGACGGCCGGCTACATCTACTCCGCCCAACTCCGTCACGAGTTGACCGCGCGGCTCGGCGTCGGATGGGGCGACATCGAGAACGGGCTCGCCGACATTGACGGCGTCAGCCCCGAGCTGATCAAGCAGTTCTCGAAACGCCGCGAACAGATCGAGGCGAAGCTCGCCGAATGGGGCCTCACCTCCGCGAAGGCCGCGCAGGTGTCCACGCTCGAGACCCGCCGGGCCAAGGACACGGCACCCGAGCACAGCTCGGACCTCACCGCTCGGTGGCGCGTCGAGGCGGCTGGGCTCGGATGGACGGCAGCCGATCTCACCGAGGTACTCGACACTTCGAGCGCGCCGATCATTGACAATGACGAGACAAGTTTGGTGTTCGAACGGCTGTCGTCAGCGGAAGGACTAACGGAGCGGGCATCGACCTTCGACCGGCGCGACGTGATCTGCCGGCTGTTCAACGAACTACCCGCTGGCGTGTCGGCCGCGACGGTGCTCGACCTCGCGGACGACTATCTCCAGCAGCCCGATGTCGTCGCGCTCACCGAGACCGAGCGATGCGGCAACCGGTATTCGACCGTCGAGCTCCTCGCGCTCGAAACCCAGGTCTTGCGGCAATGCCACGATGGACTAGGTGCAGGAGCGGCGACCGCGAACCAGCACACCGTGTTCCGTGCGCTCGATGATCGACCGTCAATGAGCGTGGAGCAGAGTCAAGCGGTCACCGACATCACCACCTCGGGCAACGCGATCGACGTCGTGATCGCCGGCCCGGGGACAGGCAAGACCTTCAGCCTCGACGCAGCGAGAGACGCATGGCACCACTCCGGTTACAGCGTCATCGGCTGTGCGCTGTCCGCTGCTGCAGCGCACCAGCTCCAGGCCGGTTCGGGGATCCGCTCGACGACGATCGCGATGCTCGAAATCGATCTGCGCCGCCGCCGCGAGTGGTTCGACGCCAAGACCGTGCTCATCGTCGACGAAGCAGGCATGGTCGGCACTCGCGCCATCGCACCGCTCATCGACCAGGCGACTGCGGCCGGGGCGAAGGTCGTCCTCGTCGGCGACACCAAGCAACTCCCCGAGATCGACGCCGGCGGTCTGCTCCGTGCCCTCGAACAACGACACCCGATCGTCACGCTCAGCGAGAACCGGCGACAGCAGGTGCCGTGGGAACGCGAGGCGCTCGATGACTATCGGGCGATGCGCGTGAAGGAGGCGATCGGCCAGCTGGACCGCCATGGGTCGTTCGTCACCGGAACAAACGCCGACGTTGTGCGACAGGGGATGGTTGATGACTGGTGGCGCCACCGCCAGGGCGGCCGCGACGCGTTGATGATGGCGCACCGCAATGTCGACGTCGACGACCTCAACCGACGGGCCCGCGCTCACCTCGCCGAAGCGCATCAGCTCCAAGGCGAGACGATCGTCGTGAACGAGCGGCCATTCCAGATCGGCGACACCGTCGTGTGCCTCCGCAACGACCACCAGCGCAAGGTCCGCAACGGCACGGTCGGCGAGATCGTCACGATCGACCATGAGAACCGGAGCGTGCTCCTCGACACGGCCGACGGGCTGCGGCGTCTTCATCAGGAGTACCTGGACGAGGGGTGGCTGCGACACGGTTACGCGGTCACCGTCCACAAGGCGCAGGGTCTGACGTGTGAGCACGGTCTGCTGTTGGCGTCCGACGAGACCCATCACGAGATGGGCTATGTCGGCCTGTCCCGAGGAACCCTGTCGAACCGGCTCTACGCCGTCCGCACCGAGACCGACGTCGACCTCGAGCCGCACCAGCGGAAAGGGTCCGAGCCCGAACGGGATTCGATCAGCCTCGTGACCGAGTCGATGACGCGAAGCGCCGGGAAAGACCTCGCCGTCACCCTTCCCCCAGCGATGGCGCCTGACCACGATGCCGACTACGGGATCGACCTGTGACAGAGCTGGCCGGGGCTCCAGTCCGCCCCGGTGGGCTGGTCGGCGTTGGGTCCGGTCGGTTCAGTTGGCCGGAAGGCGGTGCGAGAGCAGGCGTGCGACCCGGTCGACGTCATCGATCGCGAGTGGGCCGTCGCCGAGTACCAACTCGGCAAGCTTGCCGGGCCAACTGATCCACACACCCTTCAGCTGGAACGGCTTGGCGAAGAACACCGGCCATTCCGCCCCGACGAAGCTCAGCGCCGGGTAGACCGGGATCGCCTCATCCTCGAGGACAGTGCGCACGGCGTCGACCTGCCACTGCAGACCGTCAACCGACTTGCTGCGGTCGCGTCCGCCGACGTAAAGGCGCAGGTCGGTCTTGAAGAAGCCTCCTACATCGCGCTTCTCGACCTTACCGGTGTACTTCTTGGCGTCGATGATCCACACCCCGCTCGGGGCGATCGCGATGTGGTCGATGTTGCCCCTGGTCTTGGGGACTTTCCGGTCGTGGAGCAACACGGCGTCCCCGGCGAGCCGTTCGCCCAGGATGGCTGCCACGCGTTCCTCGCCATGGGCGCCCTTGGCCCATGCTGTGGTGCTCTGAGGATCGTCTGACAGGAACTTGGCCATCCGGCCGATGCGGCCGGTGCCCCACTTCTCCTCGATCCTCTGCTCATGCTTGGCGTGGCGTCGTTCGAACTCCTTCTGCGCCGAAGCCCCGGGGGTGCCGACATCGATCGGTGGTCGGTCGGCGGCGGGTCCGGTCGGTTCAGGCTCGACGATCGGGGAGAGTGGCGGCGCTGCGACGGCCGCTACCGACGGGGCAGTCATGTTCCCAACGCAGGGGAGGCACGTCACGAGTTTCGTAACGTTGTCCCATTGCGCCCGGGTTCCGGTGGCGAGTGGCGTCGCGCACGTCGAGCATGCGCCGTCTCGCTTGAGAGCCATCACCTTGGTCGCCACGCCGACGTTGCTAGCACGGCACCCCCCTTCCTTGCGGACGAAACGGCCTCGACCTGGTGTCAGCACAATCAGATGGCCGGTCGAAGGTGGACCGTTACCTCCAGCTCGAGCGCTGAAGCGACACGCTGCAGCGTCGTGAGCGTTGAACCGACGCCGCCGGCTTCGAGGCGGGCGATCGCTGCCTGGCTCGTTCCCATGCGCGACGCAAGGGCTCGTTGCGAGAGGCCCGCAGCCTCCCGCGCGTCGCGGACCTGCTCGCCGACCGACAGCGCCAACTTCGCAGCCGCATACGTCGCGTCGAACTCCGCGCGCTCAGCCGCTGTCATTCGGCCGAGCCGACGTTCCTTCAGTTCGTTGAGATTGGTTCGGTTCATCAATCCTCCTCAGCCGTGTGGCCCTCGGCGATGCACCGCACCATGGCGGCGCGTGCGCGGGTGATCTCGGTGCGCTCGTTCATTCGTTGCTTCCGAAACACCGTCAGCAAGACGATCCGCCCGCCGGTCGCGAAGAAGAACGGGATCCGCCAGGCGACGGAGTCGAGATCGAATCGCAGCTCGAAGAGTCCGTCGCCCAGCGGCTTCGACGCCGGCATGCGGAGACGATTGCCCTGCTCTGCCAATCGCTCGATGTGCGGAAGCGTCAGGGCAAACCCGTCAGGCGACAGCGTGTCCAACCATTCCTCCACCTCCGGTTCCAACTCGACATTCCATGTGACATCAAAGATGATATCAAGGTGTGCAGCCTTCGGACGACTCTTTCGGCGGTCAGCCATGGGCGCTCCCGCCGAACAGCAGCGCGCCTATCTGCTCGGCAGCTTCGCTCTGCATGTCCTCGATGACGTGGCTGTAGAGGTCGAGCGTGATGCTGATGTTGGCGTGGCCGAGCCGCTCCGACACCACCTTCGGGTGGACGCCTGCTGCGAGCGCCAAGGTGGCGGAGGTGTGGCGAAGGTCGTGCAGCGTGATGGCAGGGAGCGGCAGGGGATCGCGCGACCGTTTGAACGTCGCCGTGAACGTGTCAGGGTGCAGCGGCAGACCGTCGAGCCCGCAGAACACGAACCCGGTTTCGGTCCACGCGGGCCCGGCTCGCAGTCGGTCCTTGAGCTGCCGACGACGATGCGCTCGCAACGCCTCGACCGTGCCGGCGTCGAGCGCGATCGATCGTTGCCCTCGCTTCGTCTTCGGTGGATGCTCAGCGACCCGGTTGCCCTGACCGGCGGACACCCGGTTGATCCGAACGGCGAGCGACGCCTTATCGAGGTCGACCGCGTCCCACCGCAGTCCGGCGACCTCGCCTCGGCGCATGCCCGTCGTGAGGAACAGCACCCACGCCGCGAGCAATTCGTTGTCGGCGACAGCGTCGAGGAACGCCTTTGCCTGGGTCGCGTCCCACGTCGGCCGTGACACTGCGATCACTCTCGGCGCGTCCACGAATGTCATCGGGTTGTGCGCCAGCAGTCCCCACTTCACCGCGTCGCTCAGGGCCTTCTTCAAAGCCCGACGGCAGTTTGCGACCGACTGGTGCGAGAGCCCGGTCTTACCATCGAGCTTGCCGTTCTTGAGCAGGTCGGCTTGCAGCCGCCGCAGGTGCATCGGCGTGAGATCGGCCAGCTTGATTCGACCAACCCGCGGGATCACCCAGAGGCGAAGCATCTGCTCGTAGCTCCGCCACGTCGTGATCCGAAGCGTCGGCTCGACAGCTACGAGCCACTCGTCGAGGTACTCCCTCAGCGTGGAGGCGCCTGGGTCGATGAAGCTCCCGGTGCGAATGCGTTCGAGGGTCGCGATCATCGCGTCCTCGGCCTCCTTGCGCGTCCGGTGGCCGCCCACCCATTTCTGACGCTTCTTGCCCGTCTCGTCGCGACCCAATGCGATCACGTACGTCCAGGTGCTTCCCCGCTTCATCACCGAGCCGCGCATCCGCGACCTCCTCGCTCTCATGTCCGCTAAGCGCGCGACGACCGTCTGGAACCGGTCACATGGAGCGAAGATCTCTGGCCTTCCCGGGCGGTCCCGCCGAATCGGCGGATTAGCAAGGGATTAGCAAGCGGGGTTTCGCGAGCCCATCGAGGGGTCGAAAACCCCGAGAAATGGGAGCCCGAACTCGGATTCGAACCGAGGACCTGCTGTTTACAAGACAGCTGCTCTAGCCAACTGAGCTATCCGGGCGGACCGGCGCATCGTATCCGGGCGCGGTGGGCGATCGGTTCGCGCTGGCCTGCGTCGGCCGTCGCCATGCCGGTCGAATCTGCGGACGGGGGCTACGCTCGTGCACGTCCTGGTACCGGCGAGGAGTGACCTGATGGCGAACCAGACGCGGAGCCGATCGTCCCGAGCGGCGGCAACCCCGCAGAACTCGGCGACGATGGGCGTGATTCTGGTGGTCGTCGCGTTCGTCGTCGGTCTCCTGCTGCTCGTCAAGGGTGGCAGTGACGGAGCCGGGGGAGGCGGTGACAACCCGACGGGCGCGCAGTCGGGCGCCAAGGCGACCACCTCGACCGAGCCGGTTCCGCTGACGACCCCTAAGGCCAGCCTGGCCGTCGTGGTCGGCAACGGCTCCGGCATCCAGGGCCGAGCGAAAGCCACCGCCGACAAGCTGATCGCCGCCGGCTACACCGAAGCGAAGGGCGTCGACGGCGTGCAAACGACGGCGTCTCGCGTCATGTACGTGCTCGGGGCCGAAGACGATGCGGCGGCGGTTGCCGAAGCGCTGGGCCTCACCGCCGTGACCCCCGAGACCATGCCGAACCCGATCCCGCTCAAGAACGCGGCCGACGGCGCGACCGCCCGCGTGGTGGTGCTGGTCGGCCCCGACTTCAACCCAGCGGCCACGGGTTCGACGGGCTCGACGGGCTCGACCGGAACGACAGGCGCGACGGGCGCCGGCAACTGATCGAAGGCGCGACGTGCGTGTCGTCGTCGCGCCGGACAAGTTCCGCGGCACTGCCTCGGCGATCGTCGCTGTGGACGCCATCGCGTCGGGCCTCCCGCCCACGGCAACCGCCTTTCGCGTGCCGATGTCCGACGGAGGCGAAGGGCTGCTCGACGTGTTCGGCGGGCCGAATCGTTTCACCGAGGTCGACGGCCCGCTCGGCGACTCGGTCGCGGCCGGCTGGCGCTTCGACGGGCGGCGAGCGGTCATCGAGATGGCACGCGCCTCGGGCCTCGCGCTCGTCGACGGACCCGACGGCAACGACGCCGTCGCGGCGTCGACCTACGGCACGGGCGAGCTGATCACCGCCGCGATCGAGACCGGCGCCCGGTCCATCGTCGTCGGCGTCGGCGGATCGGCCACGACCGACGGCGGCCTCGGAGCGCTCCGCGCCATGATCCCCGCTCGCCTCCGCGGCATCGACCTCACCGTCGCCTGTGACGTGGAACTCCGCTTCGTCGACGCTGCGGAGCACTTCGCCCCGCAGAAGGGTGCCTCCCCTGCCGAGGTCGCCCTGCTGCGTCGGCGACTGGAACGGCTGGTCGACGTGTACCGCGAGACCTACGGCGTCGATGTCGCCGACCTCGTCGGGGGTGGCGCGGCGGGCGGCCTGGCCGGCGGCCTCGCCGCTGTCGGCGCCACGCTCATCTCGGGTTTCGACCTGGTCGCCGAGCATGTCGGTCTTGACGAGTTGCTCGATGCGGCCGACCTTGTGGTCACCGGCGAGGGCCACCTCGACATGGAGTCCTTCAACGGCAAGGTTGTCGGCGGCATGCTCGATGCAGCCGAGGGCGCCGACGTCCCGGCGCTGGTGATCGTGGGCGACGCCGACGACGATGCGGCCGACCACCTCGCCCGCCACTTCGACGCGGAGCTGATCTCGCTGACCCAGCGCTTCGGCGCCGAGCGTGCCCTCGCGCACACCGCGGACTGCATCCGATCGGCCGTTGAATCGGTCGTTGCGCGACGTACGCTCCGCCCATGACGAATCCCTTCGCCCACCTCGATGCCCTCGCGGCGGCCGACCTCGTGCACCGCGGCGAGGCATCGCCCGCCGAGCTGTGCGACGCGGCGCTCGCCGCGATCGACGCCGTGAACCCCACGCTGAACGCGGTGATCCATCGGCGCGACGAGCGGGCTCGTGCGGACGCCGCCGCCGTCGACCCGTCGACCCCGCTCGCCGGCGTCCCGATCGTGGTGAAGGACCTCGACGGGGCGCTCGCCGGGGAACCGCTGCACCTGGGCACCCGTCACCTCCGCGACGCGAACTACATCGCCCCCACCTCGAGCTGGCTCTTCGAGCGCCTCCAGGCGGCGGGCTGCGTGATCGTCGGCAAGACCAACACCCCGGAGTTCGGGCTGCTGCCCACCACCGAGAGCACCGCTTGGGGGGCTGCACGCAACCCGTGGAACACCGACCACTCCACCGGCGGCTCGTCGGGCGGCTCGGCAGCGGCGGTCGCCGCCGGCATCGTTCCGCTCGGCCACGCCGGCGACGGCGGCGGGTCGATCCGAATCCCCGCCAGCGAGTGCGGCCTGGTCGGGCTCAAGCCCACGCGCGGCCGGGTCTCGCTCGGACCCATCGAGACCGAGTCGTGGGGCGGGCTCGTCGCCCGGGGCGTGGTCTCGCGCTCGGTGCGCGACACCGCAGCGGTGCTCGACGTGATCGGCCATCCCGGAGTGGGCGATCCCTACGCCGCTCCCGCCGGCGGCCCGTATCTTCCGCTCGTCGGCACCGATCCGGGACCCCTGCGCATCGGCACCCTCACCGACACCGGCGACGGCACCGAGGTCCACCCCGATTGCGTCGCGGCGGTCGCGGCGGCGGCGCGACTCCTCGAAGGCCTCGGGCACCACGTGGATGGGTCGGCGCCCTCCGCGGTGTCCGACGAGGCGTTCGTCAACGCGCTCACCGGCTACTTCCTCACCGCCTACACCGTTTGGGTAGCGCAGGACGTGGCCGACATCGGCCGCCGAACCGGCACCGAGGTCACACCCGACGGCGTCGAGCCGTGGACCTGGGCGCTCGCCGAAGCTGGGCGTCAGGTCGACGCCGTCTCGTTCGCCGACGCGCTCGACGGGCTGCGCGGCTCGATCCGCCCGATCGTCGCATGGTGGGCCGACGGGCACGACCTGTTGATCACGCCGACGCTGCCCGAGCTCCCACCGCGCATCGGCGAGTTCGACGCGACCGACGACAACCCGCTCGCTCCCGTGTTCCGGTCCACCCCGACCGTGCTGTACACCGTGCCGTTCAACGTGACCGGTCAACCGGCGATCTCGGTTCCCCTCGCCATGTCGGCTGATGGGCTGCCGGTGGGCGTGCAGATCGTCGCCGCCCCCGGCCGAGAGGACCTCCTGATCCAGGTGGCCGCACAACTCGAGATCGCCGCGCCATGGGCGGAGCGCCGCCCCGGCATCTGGGCGGGCTGAACGCTGTTCATGGGAATGGGTCGCACGTGAGCTAACCTCGCCTCCGCCCACATATCTCTGGAGGGAGATTCATGCGACTTCGACGATTCGCGTTGCTGGTCGGTTTCGTGCCGCTGGTGACCGCCTGCCCACCGCCCGACCCCGGTACGACCACGACCACCTCGGTGCCCGGCTCGACGACCACCACGTCATCGACGACCTCGACCTCGACTACTTCGACTTCGACGTCGACATCCACCACGTCGACATCCACCACGTCGACGTCGACCACATCGACCACCACGACGACGGTCCCGAGCGGGCCGATCAATCGCCAGAATCGTGCCTCGGTGCAGAGCGCGTACAACAACCGCCTGGTGCCGGCGCTCGCCGTGCCGACCGGGTGGACCGGCAGCGTCGCCGGCTGCAACGCCGGAACGACCTCGGCCGCCCACCAGACGGCGACCCTCGACACCGTCAACTTCTTCCGCGAGTTCGTCGGGCTCACCAATGTGAGCTTCAACGCCACGTACTCGGCCAAGGCCCAGCAGGCCGCGCTCATGATGCAGGCGAACAACCAGCTGAGCCATAACCCACCCACCTCGTGGACCTGCTACACGGCCGACGGCGCCCAGGCCGCGGGGAGCTCGAACATCGCGCTCGGCACGAACAACGGCCCCAACGCCGTGAGGCTGTACATGATCGATCCGGGCTCGGGGAACACCGCTGCGGGCCACCGCCGCTGGGTGCTCGACCCGACCCGCCTGACCATGGGCTCCGGCACCACCGGCAACGCGAACGACCTCTGGGTGTTCGGTGCGACGCAGCCGCTTCCCGCATCCCCGGCGACGGTCGCCTGGCCGGCCGACGGGTTCTTCCCGGTCGAGCTCGAGCCGCAGGGTCGCTGGTCGCTGTCGATCCCGAACGCGAACTTCTCTGCCGCAGCCATCACGGTGACCGACAACCTCGGCACGAACTACCCGATCACGAAGCAGCCCGTGGCGAACGGCTACGGACAGAACACCGTGGTGTGGCAGGTGGGCAACCTGACGTACGGCGACGGCCAGGGCGACCGCAACTTCACCGTCACGGTCAGCGGCATCACCGGCTGGACCTCCACGAGCTACAGCTACGTCGTGAAGATGTTCGACGCCGCCTGATCGGCGACCCCCTCGTCATCCCTTGACGCGCGCGTGCCCCTCGGCTTCGGCCCGGGGGCACGCCCGCGTTCAAGGCTCGCGATCGGCGGACGCTCGGTGAATGCCACCGCCGTGTCTTCGCTATCGGGCCGGATGAGATCGACGCGCTGATCGACCAACCCCGGATGTGCCCGCTCCAGGATCGTCTGCGCGACGGCGGTCGCCTGAGGTGACAGCTCGTCGAGCGGGCGGTTGCGATGGTGGCGCACGTCCAGGTCGACCTGGGCGATCCCGTCGAAGCCGAATCGACGCGACAGGTCGATCAGCAGCCCCACGTCCACGCCGTACCCGCACACGAACGGAACCGCTTCGAGCATCGCCCGGCGCCCCCCGTATTCGCCCGACAGCGGCTGGATGATGCCGCAGAGCTCGGGGAAGAACATCGACAGCAGCGGCCGGGCGACCAGTTCGGTCACGCGCCCGCCGCCCGTTCCCTCGGCCTCGGGGCGGTGGTAGTGCCCCTTCACGAAGTAGCAGTCGGGATCCGTGAGCAGCGGGCCGAGCACGCCTCGTACGAAGCGCACATCGAAGTCGCGGATGTCGGCATCGCACCACACGACGATGTCGCCGCGCGACACGTGCAGCGACTTCCACAGCACCTCGCCCTTGCCGTGGCCGCGGCCGAAATCGGTCAGCACGTCTGCGGCGTGCACCACATGCGCGCCGGCGCGGCGCGCCTCCTCCGCTGTGTCGTCGGACGAGTGGTCGTCGACCACGACGATCTCATCGACCACGCCGGTTGCCAGGAGGTCCTGTCGGATCGCCGCGACGATCGCGCCCACGGTGGCCGCCTCGTTGCGCGCCGGCAGGCACACCGACACCGTCTGGCGTCCCTTCGCGTCGAGCAGCGTTGCGGCCGGGAACTCGTCGTGGCGACGAGTCGGCGCGCTTGCTCGACTGCTCGCTGATCCCGATGTCATCGACGTGTCCACCTCGGAGGGGAGTGGCCGGTCGGCCGCTGGTGACGATGTCGCGACATCGCGAGGGTTGCAACCTAGTGGCCTGCACCGGATGTTCCGATCCGGGGAACATCCGGGGAACATCCGTGGCGGCTCCCGGTGTTGGCCTCGGATGCCCTCGCCTACGATCCCGGCCCGGGCACGCCGTCGGCACGACCGCCCGACACCCTCGACTCTGCAAGGAACGCCATGCCTGTCTCCGTTCGTATTCCGACCACCCTGCGCACCCTCACGGCGGGGGTGTCGTCCGTTCAGGTCGACGGCTCGACCGTCGGTGAGGTAATCGCCGCGCTCGATGCCGCACACCCGGGGTTCCACGATCGCCTGATCGACGACTCGGGCGCCCTGCGGCGGTTCGTGAACGTGTTCGTGAGCGACGACGACGTTCGATTCCTCGACGGCCTCGCCACCCCCGTGCCCGACGGTGCCGAGGTCTCGATCATCCCCGCCGTCGCCGGCGGCTGATCCCCCGCAGTTCGGAGAGACCGGTTAGCACTCGCCCGCCCAGAGTGCTAACTTCGCTGGCACTCTCACTGTCCGAGTGCCAGCGACGCAACCTGCGCTGAGCACACATCGAGAAAAGAGGCACATGGCCAAGCAGATCAGTTTCGACGAGGAAGCCCGGCGCAAGCTTGAGTCCGGCATGAATCAGCTCGCCGACGCCGTGCGCGTCACGCTCGGCCCGAAGGGCCGCAACGTCGTGCTCGCCAAGAAGTGGGGCGCGCCGACCATCACCAACGACGGCGTGTCGATCGCCAAGGAGATCGAACTCGACGATCCCTACGAGAACATCGGCGCGGCGCTCGTCAAGGAAGTTGCCAAGAAGACCGACGACGTCGCCGGCGACGGCACGACCACCGCCACGGTGCTCGCGTGGTCGATGGTGCGCGAGGGCCTGCGGAACCTCGCTGCCGGAGCGAACCCGATGTCGCTCAAGCGCGGCATCGAGGCGGCGGTGGAGGCGGCTGTCGGTCGCATCCACGAGGTTTCGATCGATGTCGAGAACAAGGACCAGATCGCCCAGGTCGCGTCCATCTCGGCCGCGGATGCCGAGATCGGCAAGATGATCTCCGAGGCGATCGACAAGGTCGGCAAGGACGGCGTCATCACGGTCGAGGAGTCGAACACGTTCGGCATGGAGATGGACCTGGTCGAGGGCATGCGCTTCGACAAGGGCTACATCTCGCCCTACATGGTCACCGACCCGGAGCGCATGGAAGCCGCGCTCGACAACCCCTACATCCTCTTCGTGTCGTCGAAGATCACCGCAGTGCGCGACCTGGTGCCGGTGCTCGAGAAGGTCATGCAGTCGGGCAAGCCGCTCGTGATCATCGCCGAGGACATCGAGGGCGAAGCACTCGCGACGCTCGTGGTCAACAAGATCCGCGGCACGTTCAACTCGGTCGCCGTCAAGGCGCCCGGCTTCGGGGAACGCCGCAAGGCGATGCTCGCCGACATGGCGATCCTCACCGGCGGTCAGGTCATCAGCGAAGAGGTCGGCCTGAAGCTCGAAAGCGTCGACATCTCCCTGCTCGGCCGCGCCGAGAAGGTTGTCGTCACCAAGGACGAGACGACGATCGTCGCCGGCGCCGGATCGAAGGACGACATCGACGGCCGGGTCGCGCAGATCAAGGCCGAGATCGACAACACCGATTCCGACTACGACCGCGAGAAGCTCCAGGAGCGCCTCGCCAAGCTGTCGGGCGGCGTTGCCGTGCTCAAGGTCGGCGCCGCCACCGAGGTGGAGCTCAAGGAGAAGAAGCACCGCATCGAAGACGCAGTGTCGACCACCAAGGCCGCCATCGAAGAGGGTGTCGTCGCCGGAGGCGGCGTGACCCTGCTCCGTGCACAGGAGGCCGTGCTCGCGGTCGCCGATCAGCTCACGGCCGACGAGGCCACCGGTGCCCGCCTGGTCGCCAAGGCGCTCGAGGGTCCGATCAAGCAGATCGCCGAGAACGCGGGCCTCGAAGGCGGCGTCGTGATCGAGCACGTTCGCTCGCTCGCCAAGCCGACCGAGGGGCTGAACGCGGCCACCGGCGAGTACATCGACCTCGTCGAGGCCGGCATCATCGATGCCGCCAAGGTGACCCGTTCGGGTCTGCAGAACGCCGCCTCGATCGCGGCGCTCTTCCTCACCACCGAGGCGGTCATCACCGATGCTCCCGAGAAGTCGGCGCCGGCCATGCCCGGTGGCGGCATGGGCGACATGGACTTCTGATTCGGCACTGCCGATCCGAAGAGCCGAACAATCGAGCCACGGGGCCGGCCGCAAGGCCGGCCCCGTGCCGCGCCGCGGCACAGGTGGATTGTCGGTCGGTGCGTACACTCCGGGGATGCCCCGGATCGATGCGCCGACGGTTGCCGAACACCGCCGACTGCGTCATGCCGCCCTGCTCGACGCCGCTCGGCAGATCCTGCTCGAGGACGGCGTCGGAGCCCTCCACATGCGGGCCGTCGCGGAGCGGGCCGGTCTGGCCCGCAACAGCGTCTACGAGTACTTCCGCTCGCGCGACGACCTGGTCGTCGCTGTCTGCGCGGACGACTTCGCTGCGTGGAGCGCCGATGTCGAGACCGAGTTGGGCGGGCTCGCCGATCCCGCACGGCGCGTGCTTCGCTACGTCGAGGTGCAGCTCGGATTCGTGGCAGCCGGCCGCCACCGCATCGCCGCCCTCGTCGGTCGGGCGCAGCTCGGACCCGCTGCCCATGAGCAGATGTCGCACATGCACGAGCGCCTCGCCGCCCCGCTGGTCGTGGCGCTGGAGCAACTCGGCGTGCCCGAACCGATGCTGAGCGCCGTGATGGTGTCGGGCGTCCTGAACGCAGCCACCCAACGGATCGAGGCCGGTGCCGACCCCGAGACGGTGAGCGCCACGGCGTTGCGCCTGGTGCGGGACGGACTCTTCTGAACCGGCGCGCCGAACGGGTCTTCGTCGACCGCTACGACGGCGACGGGCGCTGGCGTCGCCGACCCGACACGGTGCTGGGCGAGGAGCCGCTCGAAATCCGAGTCGACGGTCAGTCGGTGGCGACCACCATGCGCACGCCCGGCGACGACTGGGAGCTCGCCATCGGATTCTGCTGGAGCGAGGGCTGGATCTCGCGCCCGCCGACACGGGTGCGCTACTGCGCCACGGCCTCCGCGCTCGAATCGAGGTACAACGTCGTCACGATCGACCGAGACGCCGCCGACCGCTCCGACCCGGCCCGAACGCCGGCACCGCGGCTCGGCACGATCGGCTCGTCGTGCGGCATCTGCGGCACCGAACAGATCCAGAGTCTCGTCGACCGGCTCCCCCCGATGACGCATCCGCCAGTTCGCCGGGGGTCGCTCGCCGCGGTGCTGAGTGGCCTGGATTCCTCGATCCGAGCGCGACAGGAGCTCTTCGGATCCACGGGCGGTAGCCACGCGGCAGCGGCCTTCTCGGCCGAGACCGGCGACGTGGCGATGGTGCGTGAGGACATCGGCCGGCACAACGCCGTCGACAAGGTGATCGGACGGCTCGTGCTCGACCGAGCGCTCCCGACCGATGCGCATCCGCTGGGGCTGTGGGTCTCGGGCCGGGCGAGCTTCGAGATGGTGCAGAAGGCGTGGGCCGGCGGCTTCGCGTTGCTGGTCACCGTGAGCGCTGCGAGCGCGCTCGCGATCCGTACCGCCGAGCGCGCCCGGCTGCCGCTCGTGTCGTTCGCCAGGGAGGGCACCTTCACCCTGCACAGCGGGTCGTCGACCGATCACCACGATCGGTAACGTTGCCGGCCATGTCGCTCGATATCGCCACCTTCGACCCGTTCGCTGGCGCGCCTCGGATCAACACGCCGCGGCGAATCGGGGTCCGTCCCGGCACCGAGGTGATCCAGCACCTCGCCGTGACCGGGGCACGGCCGCTGACGATCGACGTGACCGACCTTCCGCCCGGGGTTCGCCTCGATGACGGCGTCTGCCGGGGAACGGCGCCCTCCCAGCCCGGTGTCTGGCAGTCGGTCGTGACCGCAACCAACGCGACCGGTACCGCTACCGCAACCGTCGACTGGGTGGTCGGCGACCTGCTGGCGCTCACCCCGCCGCTCGGCTGGAACAGCTGGAACGTGTTCGCCAAGGAGGTCTCGGCCTCGGTGATCGTGGAGGTCGCCCACTCGTTCGCCGAATCGGGCCTCGCCGACCTCGGCTACCACTACCTCAACATCGATGACCACTGGCACGCCGAGCGACGCGGCCCCGGCGGCGTGCCCGAGGCCAACCCGCACACGTTCCCCGACGGTGTCGGCGCCGTGGCCGAGGCCGTGCATGCGCTCGGACTCAAGCTCGGCATCTACTCCGATGCGGCGCACCTCACATGCGGCAAGTGCTTCGGCGGCCACGGTTACGAACGGGTCGACGCGGCGGCGTACGCCGAGTGGGGCATCGACCTGCTCAAGTACGACTACTGCCACGCGCCGAAAGCGAAGGCGGTGGCGCGCGAGCGGTACCGGGCGATGGGCGACGCGCTGGCATCGTGCGGTCGGTCGGTCGTGTTCTCGGTGTGCGAATGGGGCCTTCGTCGGCCATGGACCTGGGCCGCGTCGGTCGGTGGCAACTACTGGCGCACCACCCCCGACATCTTCGACTCCTTCGGCCTGCCGACCAGCGGGGTGCGCGACATCGCCCGGCACAACATGACGCTCGATCGCTTCGCCCGACCCGGCGCGTGGAACGACCCCGACATGTTGCTGATCGGCAACCGCGGCAACGGCCTGTCCACCTCGCATCTTCGACCGCTGCTCGCCCTCGGCAAGGAGCGCCCCGCCCAGAGGTTCAAGGGGCTCTCCGACGTGGAAGCCGTCACCCACCTGACGATGTGGTCGATGATGGCCTCGCCGCTGCTGGCGTCACACGACCCGACGACGGTCAGCGACTTCGACCTCAACCTGCTGCGCAACCCCGAGATCGTCGCGATCAACCAGGACCCGCTCGGCGTGCAGGCACGCCGAGCCCGCGGCCCGATTGGGCTGTGGATCTTGGTGAAGCCCCTTGCCGACGGGTCGCATGCCGTCTCTCTGACGCATCCGTGGCTCGGGTCGCGCAAGGTGGAGATCCGGCTCGGGGAGTTGGGACTCGACGAGGCGTCGTCGATCGTCGACATCTGGTCGGGCGCCGATCTCGGACAACCCGGCGTGTTGCGCGCCAAGCTCGCTGGGCACGGCACCGCAGCGTTCATCGTGCGGCCGACCGACCACGAGGACGGGTCCGGGCCGGCGGCGCGCTCCGAGCGCTGACCGATGCGGATCGAGGTCAAGCCGACGCTCGGCCGGCATGCTGACCGCTGGGACGAGTTGGTCGTCGCGGCGCCCTCACCCTCACCGTTCCTGCTTTCGTGGTGGATCGACGAGGTCGGCCGCGGCGAGCAGCTCCGCGTGCTGGTATTCGACGGCGACGAAGCCGGCGACGCTGCCGGCAACGGCGACGGGTTGGGCGAGCTGATCGGCGGACTCGCCCTGCAGCGCTCCCGCCGCGGCGGCGTGGAGGTGCTGGAGCTCGCGGGCGACGGGCCGCTGTGCCCCGACCATCTCGACATCGTGGCGCTGCCGGAACGGCGCGGCGAGGTTGCCGCGGCCATCCGGCAGTGGCTCGGTCGGTCGGGCTCGCGCGTGCTCGACTTTCGAGGGGTCGATCCCGACGCGCTGCTCGTCGGGCACACGCCGGGTGTCGGCGAGATCCTCGCGATCGAGGTCGCTCCGTTCACGCGGCTTCCCTCAGATGCGGCCGCGTATCTCGCCGAGCGTCCGGGACGGTTCCGATCGACGGTGACGCGTGGCGAGCGGCGGCTCGCCCGCGAAGGGGTGACGGTTCGCCTGGTCGACGGCAACGACCACGACGCCGTCGAGCGGGCGCTCGACGCATTGCACCGGTTGCACGACGGGCGCTGGGGCGACACGTCGGAGTTCCTCGACGAATGGACGAGCGTCGCCGCCGCGCTGCGGCGCGGGGCCGCCGCCGGCGCCGTTCGATTCGGCGAACTCGTCGTCGCGGGCTCCGATGCCGCTGGCTCCGACACCGCCGACTCCGACGCCGCTGGCGGGGAGGGCTCCGCTGACGGAGAGGGCGGAGCGGCCGGCGAGACGATCGCCGTGGAGGTCGATCTGGTGGTCGGCTCGCGCGCCGCCTTCTACCAAGCGGGTCGTCTGACCGATCATCGGTGGCGTGCGTCCGGTTCGGTGCTGCGCATGGCACTGGTGCGCAGCGCGATCGAGTCGGGCGCCACCGAGTACGACCTGTTGCGCGGCGGTGAGGCGTACAAGGCCGACTGGGCCCGTGGGTCGCGTCCGGTGATCCGAATCCGACGAGGAGTCGGGCCGCTCGGCGCGGCGATGGTCGCGGCGCTGCGCCTCAATGCGGCGCTGCAGACCCGCCGCGCCGCACGATCGACCAAGCCTGCCGATGCCGACACGGCCAGCGACGACCCGAGCGACAGCCTCGGCGACGCAGCCTCCGACGACGGCCAGGCGCGGATCGTCTTCTATTCCGAGGCCGCCGAGTTGGGGGGCGCCGAGACGGCGGCGAAGCACCTGCTCGGTGGGCTCGACCAGCGATTCGCGGTGACGATCGTGGGTACCACGCCCGACGTCGTGGCCGAACTGGCGACGGCGCGTCCGGCGTCGTCAACGCTGGTGCTGCCGGCGATCCACGACCGGTCCGACGTGGGCGCGATCGTCGCGCACCGCCGCGCGATCGCGGCGCTGCGGCCCGACATCTTCCACGCCAACCTGGGCGACGGTTCGTCGTGCCAGTACGCGCTGCTCGCCGCGCTCTCCGTTCGCGGCGTCGCCGTCGTCGCATCGGAGCACTCGCCGATGGGGGTTCGCTCCGAGCTGTCCCGGCGCATCAAGTCGCGTGCTGCTCGACGTTTCGATGCCCACACCGCCGTCGGCCGAGCGGCAGCGCGGGCCGTCGAGATGGACGTGTCGCTACCCGAGGGATCGGTCACCGTGATCCCGAACGGCGTCCCGCCGCTCGACCTCGATCCGCCGCCGCGCGACATCGCCGACCCGCTGGTCGGGGTGATCGCACGCTTCGATCCGGTCAAGGGCGTCGACGTCGCGATCGAGGCCGTCGCACGTCTCGGCGGCGTCCACCTCGACATCGCCGGCGACGGGCGGGAGCGTCCCGCGATCGAGTCGTTGATCGATCGGCTCGGCGTCGCCGACCGTGTGCGCCTGCTCGGCTATCGCGCCGACGCCCGCCATCTGCTCGCGACCTTCGACGTGTTCGTGCTCGCGTCGCGGCTCGAGGGCATGTCGATGTCGATCATCGAGGCGATGCTCGCCGGTACCCCGCTCGTCGCGACCGACGTGGGCAGCATCCGCGAGGTCATCGAGCACGAGGTCACGGGCCTCATCGTTCCGCCGGAGGATCCGGAAGCACTGGCGCAGGCCATCCGGCGGCTCCTGGACGACCCTGCATGGGCGCGTGACCTGGCCGACGCCGCTCGTTCCGTCGCGCTCGAGCGGTTCACCGCGGCGGCAAACGTCGCGTCGTTCGAGGCGCTGTACGACCGGGTCCTCGCCGCTCGACGAAAGCCCTGACGGCGCGACCGTCCGTGTCGCTTGAGCCAGCATCGCCAGTGGCGCGTGCTCGCAGAACGCTCATGATCGGCGGCGCGGGGCCGACGAGAGGTTGATGACCCCGCCACGCGGCGAACCCCGACGTGCCCTTTGGCTGGCGCACCACGACGCGGACCACATGGAGCGCTGCGCTGTGGTCGCAGGACGCTACGTGTGCCGGCGGTGCCTCTGGCTCTATCCGGTCAGCGGCGTCGTCGCCGTGGCGGTCGCGACGACGTCGGTGCCGACCGCCTGGCAGGTCGCAGCCATGTGGGTGCTGCCGGTCCCTGCGGTCGTCGAGTGGGTCGGCGAGCACGCGATGGCGTGGCGGTACCGTCGCCACCGCCAGGTTGCCGTGTCGCTGTTCGCCGCCGTCGCGTTGGGTGTGGCGTTCGCGATCCACGCGCGCCACCCGTTCGCAGTGCGCGCCGTCGCTCCGATGACGGCCTGGGTCGCGGTGTGCGCAGTCGCCTGGCTGGTCGGCGCAACGCGTCGCCGGAGCGAGACGGTCGCGTCGTGGGAGGCCGAGTTCGAGGCGGCCGAGCGGTCGCGGATCGCGCGGTTGTCGGCGCTGGTGTCAGCCGGCGGTGACGAAGTCGATGAGCTCCTCGACGGCACCGATCAGTGACGTGTCGAGGTCGCGGTAGCTGTCGACCTTCCCGAGCAGTCGGCGCCAGAACGCCCGCGGTTCGGTCGCCGCCGAGCCGGTGACGGCGAGGCAGATGCCGTCCTTCCACGACGTCTCGCGCGGGATGTCGGGCCACGCGTCGAGGCCGACGACACGCGGGTCCACCGCGGCCCACACGTCGACGAATCGGTGCCCGCGTACGAGCACTTCCGGGTGATCGATCGTGGCGGCCAACCGCGACTCCTTGGTGCCCTCGACCAAATGGTCGAGCAGGATGCCGAGCCGCCGTCCCTCGCGCGGGCCGAAGGCCCGGACGATCGAGGCCACGTCGTCGGCGCCGTCCATCGGTTCGACGACGATGCCCTCCGAACGCAGGTCGTCGCCCCACACCTTCTCGATGAGCTCGGCATCGTGAACGCCCTCGACGAGGATGCGGCTCGCGCGGGCGACCCGCGCCGGCGCCTGGGGGGTGGCGATCGAGCCCGACGCCGTGAGCGGCGAGACCCGGCCGGCGATCGGCGTCGGTCGGACCAGCGTGATCGGCCGTCCGCCCACGAGGAAGCTGCCCGGCGTGTTGCGGAAGCGGTGATCCCGCCCGCTGTCGTCGCGCAGCACCACCGCCGCGTCGCTCCATTCGACGATCGCCCCGACCAACCCGGTCGCCTGATGCACGACATCGCGGCCGATGTCGGCGGGCACGTTGGGGTAGCGCGGGCCTTTCGGGGCCGCGCCGTCGATCTCGGGGAGCGGCGTCAGGATGCCGCGTCGCAGGTCTCGCTCAGCCATGGCCGCCCGATCGTATTGGCTGCCCCGCGAGGGCGCGTTGCATCGCCTTGCGCACCCGGGTCTCGCTGACGGGTTCGCGGGTGCCGACCTGCTCGGCGAAGGTCGCGACGCGCAGCTCTTCGAGCATCCACAGCAGGCCCTCGACGGCGACCGGGTTGGCGATCGAGGCGGCCGCCCGATCGACCTCGGCCTCGAGGCGTCGCAACGCACCGGTCGCCGCGGCATCCGCATCGACGCGTCGCGGGAGCCGTGCGAGTCGGTGTTCGAGCGCGACGACGTACCGCATGAGATCGGCGATGCGGGCCACGCCGACCGCCGCGAGGCACCCGTCGTAGACCAGCCGGTCGAGGTGTTCGGCGATGTCGGCGCGGCCCGGCACCGTCACCGCCGGCGCAGGTTCAGCGAGGCTGCCGGTGAGCGCTGCAGCGGCGTCGACGAGGGTGGCCACGGCGCCGATCTCGGCGCGACAGCGTGTGGTGAGCTCGCGCCGCGCCGTCGCGATCAGTGCCGACGCGGCCTCAGGCGTGCGCGCCGGTCCGCCGCCGGCGGTGATGAACTCGTCGAGGACGGCATCGGTCAGATCCGCGACGAGGCGTGCCTCGGTGCGCCACGGAGTCGCCGCGATCGCCAGCTTCGACGACGGCGCCAGGCCGCGGGTGAGGTCGCGTCCCGGCCCCGGAACCGTGCACAGGATGAGGCGGCGCGTGCCCGCCCAGCCCTGCTCGAACTGCTCGTCCTCGCTGGGGAACAACGCGACGCCGAACGTGTCGCCCTCGTCGACGAGCGCGGGGAACGCACGCACCTCGATGCCGCCGGTGCGCGTGGTGACCGAGGCGGGCAATGCCTCGAACTCCGGGGATCTCAGGCCGGTGCGGGTCAGGTCGTGCGAGGCCGACGTCGCCGTGACCGAGTCGCGCACCGCACCGTCGAGCCGGTCGCGCAGCGCCGAGAGATCGCGGTCGGCGTCGATGCGGGCGCCGGCCTCGTCGACCACGACATAGCGGGGGAGAAGGTGCAGGGGGATGCGGGTCGGGTCGAACGAGGCCGGGTCGACCGGCGACCCGAGCAGGCGACCCACCTGTGCTGCGGTCGCGACCAGCAGATCGCCGACGGGCTCGCCCCTCGATGCGAGACGGCGGTCGATGTCGCGAGCCGAATCGGGGATCGGCACGAGCTGTTTGCGCAGGGACTTCGGCAGGGTGCGCAGCAGCGCCTCCACGATCTCGCCGCGTCGGCCGGGCACGACATCGGCGATCGCGTGACGGCGCAGCTGGTGGAGCATCGCGATCGGCACCTCAATGTCGACGCCGTCGTCTTCGTCGCCCGGTTCGAAGCGATAGTCGAGCGCGAGCGCTGCGTGGCCGTCGCGGTACTCGTCGGGGTAGGCATCGGGGTCGAGCGCGGCTGCGCCGGCCCCGAGGACCTGCTCCACGGTCAGCTCGAGGAGGTGCGCGTGGTCCCGAGCCGTGCGCGTCCACCAGCGGTCGAACATCGCGACCGAGGTGACCTTCGGGGGGAGTCGCTCGGCGAGCAGGTGGGCGAGGGCCTCGGGATCGATGTCGCCGGCGGCTCCACGCGCCTTCGCGGCGATGCGGTCCGCCTCCACGATGATTCTGGCGTTGTGTTCGCAGAACGGCCAGCGGGCGTGCCAGTCGCCCTCCACGAGTGCGTGCAGCACGAACAGCCAGCGGGCGGCCCCGGCGTCGATCTTTGCCGTCGGCACGCGGCGTCCCGCGACGAGCGGAAGGCCGAAGAGCAGCACCCGCTCGATCGACATCGCCGCACCCGACTTGGACGACCACTCGGGCTCGTCGTAGGTGCGCCGCACCAGGTGCTCGGCCGCCGCCTCGATCCACGCCGGCTGCACGCCGACCGCCGTGCGCGCCCACAGGCGGTTCGTCTCGACCAGCTCCGCTGCCATGACCCAGCGCGGCCCGCCCGAGGCGAGCGCCGAGCCGCGGGCGATACGGAACCGCGTGCCGCGGGCGCCGCGGTATTCGACGGCTGATCGTTCGCGCCGCGTGCGTCCGTCGTTGCGGCCGGACCGGTCGGCGCTCCGCGCTCCGCTTGACTCGTCGTCGCGCAGCCCGATGTGCGACAACATGCCGCTGAGCAGCGCTCGGTGAATGGCCTCGGGCGACGCGGGCGCGTCGTTGCGGCGGATCCCCATTTCGCGACACGTCCGGTCCAGCTGGGCAACCAGGTCTTGCCATTCTCGGACCCGTAGCGAGTGGAGGAACTCCGATCGGCAGAGCTTGCGGAACTGGTTGCCCGAACGCTCGCGGCGCTGCTCGGCCAGGTACTCCCACAGCCGGAGCACGCCCAGGAAGTCGCTCGTGGGCTCGATGAATCGGGCGTGCGAGGCCCGGGCGGCGGCGTCGTTCTCGCTCGGGTACTCGCGCGGGTCCTGGATCGACAGCGCGGCGGCGATCACCTGCACTTCTCGCACCGCGCCCCACTCGTCGGCCGCGAGCAGCATCCGCCCCAGACGCGGGTCGACCGGAAGCCGCGCGAGGCGGCGGCCGATCGGGGTCAGCCAGTCGGGGTCGCCCGCCAGGTCGGGCACGACCGCGCCCAACTCCTCGAGCAGCCCGATGCCGTCGCGCACCGCTGCGGCATCCGGCGGGTCGACGAACGGGAACGACTCCACGTCGCCGAGTCCGAGTGCCGCCATCTGCAACAGGACCGACGCGAGGTTGGTCCGGCGAATCTCGGGGTCGGTGAATCGCGGCCGCGCATCGAAGTCGGCCTCGTCGTAGAGGCGCACCGCGATGCCCGGACCGAGTCGGCCGCATCGCCCCGATCGTTGGTTGGCCGATGCCTGCGAGATCGGTTCGATCGGGAGCCGCTGGACCTTTGTTCGCCGCGAGTACCGCGAGATCCGTGCGGTTCCGGGGTCGATCACGAACCGCACGCCGGGCACGGTGATCGAGGTCTCGGCCACGTTGGTTGCGATCACCACCCGCCGGCCTCGGTGCGGCTGGAACACCTTGTGTTGGTCGGCGGCGGACAGCCTGCCGTAGAGCGCGAGCACCTCGGTGCCGGGTTCGAGTCGACCCGACGATGTGAGGGCATCCGCGGTGTCTCGGATCTCGCGTTCGCCGGAGCAGAACACGAGCAGGTCGCCCGGCCCCTCACGGCACAGGCTCACGACCGCGTCGCAGATCGCGTCGGCCTGGTCGACGCCGGGATCGGGCGCCCGGTAGCGGATGTCGACGGGGTACGTGCGGCCCGAAACCTCGATCACGGGTGCATTGCCGAAGTGCTCGCTGAAGCGGGCGGTGTCGATCGTCGCGGACGTGATGACGACGTGCAGGTCGGGCCGCCGCGGAAGGAGCGCCGCGAGGTAGCCGAGCAGGAAGTCGACGTTCAGGCTGCGCTCGTGGGCCTCGTCCACGATGATCGTGTGATACCGCCGCAGGTCGGGGTCGCGTTGGAGTTCCGCAAGCAACAGGCCGTCGGTCATCACCCGGATGCGGGTGAACTTGCCGACCTGGTCGTGGAACCGGATCGAGTAGCCGACGAGGCCGCCGAGCGGTGTGTCGAGCTCCTCGGCGACCCGTTCGGCAACCGCCCGCGCGGCGATTCGCCGCGGCTGGGTGTGGCCGACCAACCCGGGGCGCCCGGCCGCGAGTTCGAGACACAGCTTGGGGATCTGCGTGCTCTTTCCCGACCCGGTCTCGCCCGCGACGACCACCACCTGGTGCTCGCGCAACGCGGCGCGCAGGTCGTCGAGGCGCTCCGTGATGGGCAACTCGGCGGGGTAGCGGATCTCGGGTTCGGGAGTGGTGGTCGGACGGGAGCGCATGGCGAGGTCAGGATGCCAGCTTCGTGGGCCGGCGGTGCGACGATATCGGCGTGGAACCGGCCGACTTCGACACCGCATGGCAGCTCGCCGAGCGGGCCCACGGGACGCAGACGGCGAAGGACGGCGAGCCCTACCTGTGCCACGTGCGACGGGTGGTGGAACGGGTGCGCGAACTCGCTCCGGTTGATCTCTCCGAGCGGTGCGCCACAGCGGCCGCGCTGCACGACGTGGTGGAGGACACCGCAGTCGGCCTCGACGACCTCGCCTCGATGGGCTTCGACGACGCTGTGGTGGCGGCGGTCGACTCGGTGACCGGCCGTGAGGGGGAGCCGTACATCGAGCTGATCAGGCGGGCGTCGGCCGACCCGGTCGGCCGCTGGGTGAAGCTGGCGGACAACCTCGACAACTCCGACGAGACCCGGCTCGCCCGGCTGCCCGAGGCCACTGCCGCGCGCCTGCGCGAGAAGTACGCGTCGGCCCGTTGGCTGCTTCGAGCCGCGTGCGCGGTCGGCGCCGATGACCCGAGCCGTGACGAGCCGGGGCCCGCTACTCCTTCGTGACGCGACCCGTCAGCTTCTCCCGCCGCGAGGCGCGATGTTCCAGTTGCCGCTCACGGTGTCGACGCGGTGGGATTTGGTGCGCAGCGCGCCGAGATCGTTTCGGTCGAGCTGGGAACTACCTGGCCCGGTGCGCTCCAGGATGACCGGCCACTCGAATGCACCGGGCCTGCGCTCGCGGCATGACCGCGCCGCACCGATCCTTCGCTCGGTCGTACACGACCGCGTCTCCCGGGAACGTGACGTTCCCTCTGGCACGCCGGAGGGCGGCGCTGAGCGCGGCGATGGGATCGGCGCCGGTCGATGACCAGCCGCCTGCCATCGCCGCTTCGAGTTCGTCGAGCGACAGCAACGACGCAACGTCTTCGGTCAACAGACCCGACGCTACAGCGGCTCGGATCATGCCGTCGGGGGCGGGTGGTGGCCGGTAGTCCCATCCGTCGAGCCCAACCGACTCGGCGACCACATCGAGCAGGCTGAGCGCTTCCCAGAGCTGAGTCGCTTCGTCATCGCTCAACGCGCCGGACCCTACGAGCCCGACCGCGATGTCGTACACCTCGTTGGCGGACCTCGGGCCGATACACAACACCTCGATCAGCCCCACGCCGTCGATCTCGGCGACTCGATAGACGACACGCTTCGTGCCCGACAGGACCGCCAGAGTGTTCCAACCGGCCAGTGCTTTCGAGAGCGGGTGCTTGCCGGCCGGGTCGGTGCACAATCCGACCACGTCCGCGAGAACATCGACCTGCTCGGTCGGTGTATGACTCTCCATCTGCTCGACGAAGACGTCGGAGAACGCGATCTCCGCCTGGTCGTCGGGCAGCCGCCCGCCTCGCTTCACGCGTAGCGTCGGGTGACGGACTTCGCTCGAACGGTCTCGACGTCGAGGCCGAGTCGCCCGCAAACCTCCTCGATGCTGAGCTTGGCGGGGTGAGCATCGATGGCCTGGTCCGCGAATGCTTCGGTGACCAGACGGGCTGCTTCCCGGAGCGTGCGGACGTCCTCGTCGAGACGTTCGGCACTGTCGACCACGGCGATCGGTCGGCCGTGATTGGTGAGAACGACGCGGTGAGCAGCGGCTTCGGCCGCGATCGCAGAGACTCCCTTGCGGGCAGCGACGGAGACGGGGATCCGGAGGGTGTCGGCCATGAGCAGGATGTTATCGCCAAATCTGTGCAGTTATGCACCTGTCGTGGATGGCCAGCCTGGGGCGTCGGCTCATGCCCGAACGCCGGTTGGCAGTGCCAGCGGGTGCTCGCCGCATTGAAACGTGTGCCCGGATGTCACGAGACCTCACCGGATCGCGCGGAACCAGGTCTGGTGAACGGTGCGCGCCTACGTTCATGAGCCTCTCCTGGTGCCCCCGGTGGGATTCGAACCCACGATCTTCGGATTAAAAGTCCGCTGCCTTGACCACTTGGCTACGAGGGCGGATCAGGTCTAGTCGGCGTGACGATGCGCTGCCAACGGAAACACCAGGGGCTCCTCCACGCGTCGACGTCGTCACGCAGTCGCCGTCAGATCAGCCGCAATCGAAGCTCCAGGTCGGATCCCGTCGACGGTGCATCCTCGGCCACGAGCTGCCAGCCGTCGCCACGATTGCTGCGGATGGCGTCGATGAGCAACGCGGCCGCGACCGCGGCGGCGACCGGCCGACCGTCGAGCGTCGGTTCCCGCGGAACGTCGATGGCGATCGACGCGGGTGCGCCCGACCGTCGGAGGAGGCCAGGCGAGGCATCGATCGCCGCGATCACCAGCGAAAGGTCGGAGGGATCCGGGGCTCGCGCGTGCTCGGGGTCGGGCGCTGCGGTCTCGATCGTGCTGGCAGCGGGCAGCCTCTCACGCAGGACGCGGCGAATGCGCACATACCCGTACGGCCCGATGATCGCGAGCGCGATGAGGAAGAAGACCACCATCGAGCCCAAGCGGTCGTCCGTCGGCATCGCGGCGAGCACGGCTCAGAGGAACTCGTTCGGATCGAACTCGTCGAGCGGGATGACCCGAAGGCGGGGGAGCGGCTTGTTGAAGCACCCCATGTCGTGTTCCAGATCGAACAACTCCAGCCCGCGCGGCACGAGGTCGCGGTACGACGTGCTGATGCACTCGTGGAACCCCGCGAGCCCGACGCGCCGACCGGCGTCGATCAGCCGCTCGATGTGGGCGGCGAAGTCGCCATCGTGGCTGCCGAGCACCACGTCGCCGGCTCGGCCCTCGATCGCTTCGAGCATGCGCAGGATGCCCTCGTCGACCACCTTCACCCCGGAGCCTCCCGACAGCGGGATCGGCCGGTACCCCATCGCCATGAGCGCTTGCACGAACGGCATCGGCAGCGTGCCGTTGCTCGCGTTCATGAAGAACAGCGGTCGTACCTCGGTGTGCCACCGGGCACCAAGGAAGTCGACGACGCGTTCCCAGCGCGGTCGTTCCTCCGGATGGGGTCGTCGGCCGAGGATGCTGCCGCCCAGCGTCGCGTCGAGGTTCTCGCCATCGATGAGGAGATAGGTCAGGTGATCCGCTTCCATGGGTCCTCCCGAAACGACCGGATCGGGCGATTCTCGCGCAGACCGTGGTCGGTCGACCCGATCGGTAGTCTCCCGGTGTGGACGACGAGGCACAGCACAGCGCGCCGGGGTCGGCGCCAGAGCATGAATCCGGATCCGACCGCGAGCATCCGGCAGCCGAGCATCCGGCAACCGACGACGCCATGCCCGATCCGCGTCGGCTTGCGGAGCACGAGGAACTCCTGACGTCGATCCACGACGACCTCGCCGCCGTCACCGCGGCGCTCGACGAGTTGGACCGCATCGCGCGGTCCGATCTGTCGAGCGGGGAGCGGGCCGACGCCACGCGGGCGATCATCGCGTCGGATCGCTTCGTCCCCGCGCCCGATCGGGACGCCGCGTCCGACGTCGCCTCCGAGACGGCCTCAGATTCGATCTGACGGCGCGGGTTCGTCGACCTCGGCGAGCGAGAGCCGTTCGACCACCACCAGGCGGCCGGCGCGTTCGGCGAGCCGCACCGCTCCGAGGTTGGCGAGGCGCGTCTGGGGGTCACCGAGCGATGCCGTGAACTGCGCGATCAGGCCGCCGTGGGTGACGACGAGCACGTCGCCGTCGGGGACCGTCGCGCGGATCGCGTCGATCGTCACCGCGGCTCGCGCGGCGACCGACTCGTCGGCCTCGTAGTCGTCGGGACGTCGGCCTTCGTCGAGGTAGCCCGGGAACCGTTCCTCGATCTCGGGGCGGGTCAGCCCGCCGAACGCTCCGGCGTCACGTTCCATCAGCCCGGGCAGCTCGATCACCGGCTCGAGTCCGATTGCATTCGCCAGGATCGCGGCGGTCTCCCGTGCCCGAGCGAGTGGCGAGGCGAAGATCGCGTCGACGGCGCCGATGCGTTCCGATGCCAGCCGTGCCTGCGCTCGGCCGGTTTCGCTCAGCGGCGGATCCTGTTGTCCCTGCCATCGTTGTTCGGCATTCCAGGTGGACTCGCCGTGTCGAATGAGGAGCAATCCGGTCACTCGGCCAGGTTAGGGGGAGCGAGGGCAGGCTCACGGCGAGGGCTACGCTCGCGTGACGTGGCAGTCCTCCGCATGTTCGCTCAGGCCCGTGAGGCCGCGGGGCTGTCCCGGCTGGAGGTCGACGGCGCCACGGTCGGTCAGGTCCTCGATCTCGCTGCCGCCGACCTCGGTACGCACTTCGCCGCGGTGCTCGAGTCGTGCGCCGTGTGGGTCAACGGGGAACCCGCCGATCGCGACGTTGCGGTGGCGGCCGCCGACGAGGTCGCCGTGCTTCCGCCGGTGTCCGGGGGTGCCGCATGAGTGCGGTCTTCTCGCTCGACACGATCGAGCGCTACAGCATCGAGCACGATCTCGACGGGCCCAGGATTCGCCTGGGATTCGTGTGGTTCGTCGCCGTGTTCGCCTCCATGTTGCTGGGGACCGTGGCCGTGGCCGTGCTGTTCGGGCTGGTCGCCGGAGCGGCGGGCCTGCAGACCGCCGCGGCGTGGCGCTCGCACCGCGTTCGGGTCAACCAGGCGCTCGCGGGCGTCGGGCCGGTTGCGGTGACCCTCGGCGCGGCGCTGAGCGCCCGCCTGGGCGGTGTGCTCCTCATCGTGTTCGCCCTTGCCGCGGTGGCGTTCGGGCCGGACTTCTCGATCGACCCCGCGTTGCTCGAACCGGCCCGCAGGCAACGCCAGCTCGCGGTGGCCGCGGCCACGCTGCGAGCCGGGCTGTTCCCTGCGATCGCGGCCACCGCCGTGGTGCTCGTTCACGACGTCGACACGATGGCGATGGCGATGCTCGTGGCGCTCGTGTGCGTGTACGACTGTGGCGACTACCTGTGCGGCGCCGGATATCAGTCGCGGGTGGTGGGCCCGCTCTCGGGGATAGCGGGCATCGTGGTGGTGACTCTGACCATGACCCAGATCAACCCGGTGCCCGCCGAGAGCGATGTGGCGGTGTTCGCGATCGGCGTGCTCGCGGCGGTGTTGTGTCCGGCGGGGCAGCTCTTTGCCTCGTGGTTGCTCCCCGAGCCGCGATCGGCGTCGCCGGCGCTGCGCCGACTCGACTCGTGGTTGCTCATCGCGCCGATGTTCCTCGTGTTGGCGTGGCTGCTGGGCTGAGCGAAATTGTCGGGTGAACACCTCAACTCGCTCGTGGTGATGCCGATGGGGCGTGCATGGAGTCTGCGGCCCGACGGTGGGCCGACCGTGACGGGAGCGCTGCGATGATCGATCTGCTGAACGACCTGCTGGACGCCGGGCATGCGCCCGACCTGGCCGCGAGCTCGGTGCGCGACCTGCGTGAGCATCGGGACCGCCTCGACGAGATCGAATCCGCGCTCTCGTTCGGCCGGCGCATCGCGCAGGGTCGGCTCGACATCGTGGTGTCCGAGATCGAAGCCAGGGCGACCGGCGCAACCGACCCCGGCGGGATTGTTGCCCGGCTCCCCGAGGTGCTGTCGCGCCAGGCGCCCTCGGTGTCGGCGGCCGCGCCGCGTCCCCCACGCGATCTCGTGCTCACGCCTCTTGCCGAGGACCTTGCAGCGGCGCTCGACCGCGTGGTCACGACCGATGAACTGGGCGATGTCACCACCGTCGCCGACGACCGGCTCGCAGCGATGGCGGCCGCGATCGCCGATGCCGAGCGCTCGATCTCGACTCGCCGATCCGAGGTGCATCGCCTGATCGATGCGGTGCAGGAGGAGATCATCGGCCGGTATCGCTCCGGATCCACGACCGTGGACGAGTTGCTCGCCGATTCGGTGACTCCGCACTGACGACGCCTAGCCTGTCGGACATGAAGGACGAGATCGACAAGAGGTGGCGTGACCTCGGGGAGTTCATCCGGGAACAGCGCAATGTCGGTCAGATGTCGCTGCGGAAACTGTCCGAGGTCGCAGGTGTTTCCAACCCGTACCTCAGCCAGATCGAACGCGGGCTGCGCAAGCCGTCGGCCGAGATCCTGCAACAGATCGCCCGCGCCCTCGAGATCAGCTCCGAGACGCTGTACGTGCGCGCCGGAATCCTCGACGAACCGACGGACGAGCTCGATCTGATCGCCGAGATCCGCCGGGATCGCCACATCAACGAGGATCAGAAGAAGACGATGGTTCGCATCTACGAGTCGTTCCGGCGCGAGAACGAACCGACCGGCTGAGTGGCTCGGTCGCCGCGGCGCGTCTCGTCGCGTCGCCTGCGGGAATCGGTGCGCCCGAATCGGTGTTGGTTCCGCCCGTGACAGGCGTGGCAATGATCTCGCTGCACACCTCGCCGCTCGCTCAGCCCGGCGAGGGCGATTGCGGCGGAATGAACGTGTACGTGCGCGAGCTCGCGGCGTCGCTCGCCCAGGGCGGCGTGCCCGTATCGGTGTACGTGCGGGCGTGGCGCGACGGCTTGCCGAGCCGGCTCCAGGTGGAGCCGCACTTCGAGGTGGTGCACGTGGCGGCCGGGCCCATGTCGATGGCCAAGGAAGACCTGCCGGGCGTGCTCGACGCATTCGCCGACGGCGTCGCTACCGACCTCGCTGCCCGCGGGCGGCTTGCTCCGTCGGTGCTGCACGCGAACTACTGGCTGTCGGGGGTCGCCGCGCACCGGCTCAAGCACCGGCTGTCGATGCCGCTGGTGACCACGTTCCACACCCTCGCGGCGGTCAAGTCCGAGGCGGGTGATCCGGAGCCGACCGAGCGGGAGCGGGCCGAACGCGAGGTGATCGGGTGCAGCGACCGGATCTGCGCGGCCAACGCGCTGGAGGCGGCCCACCTGATCGACCTGTACGACGCCGACCCCGAGCGCATCGAGATCGCCGCGCCGGGTGTCGACCGGGCGTTCTTCTCGCCTGGCGATCAGGGCGGAGCGCGGCGGGCGTTGGGGCTGCCCTCCGGCGTGCCCCTGCTGGTGTTCGTCGGCCGCATTCAGCCGCTCAAGGGACTCGAACTCGCGGTGTCGGCGCTCGCCGAGCTGCGCGACCCGACGACCCAGCTGTTGGTGGTCGGCGGTCCGAGCGGACGTGAGGGTGCTGACGAGCTGCGCCGGGTGGAGGCGCGGATCGCGACGCTGGGCCTGGCGGGCCGGGTGCGATTCGTCGACCCGCAGCCGCACCACCTTCTGTCCACGTACTACCGGGCTGCCGATGTGTGTGTGGTGCCCAGCCGGTCCGAGTCCTTCGGTCTCGTTGCCCTCGAGGCCGCCGCATGTGGCACGCCGGTGGTCGCGTCGGCCGTCGGTGGGCTGACCGGCCTGGTCGAGGACGGTGCGACCGGTCGGCTCGTGGCGGGACGCGATCCGTCGATCTGGGCGGCGGCGATCGACGATGTGATGTCCGATCCCGCCCGCCGGGCCGGGTTGGGACGCGCCGCAGTGCGCCTGAGCCATCGATTCGGCTGGGCGTCGACCGCGGCCCGGCTGCGGCGGGTGTACGCAGACCTCTCGGTCGAGCGGGTGCCGGCGTCGTGCGGAGTCGGGGCATGAGCGGGATCGACGATGTCGCCCCGCCGTGGACCGCGGCGCAGCTCGCCGATCTGGCGGCGGTGATCGACGCATGGGCCGACGAGCAGGCTGGCAACCCGGTGGTGGCGGCGGTCGAGCGGTCGACGCCGGGAGAGCACCGCTGGTTCATCCGTGTGACCGGCGACGAGAAGTCGGTGTTCTCGGTGTGGTTCTGGCTGGAGCAACGCACCCTGCACGTCGAGACCTATGTCATGCCGGCGCCCGAAGAGCAGCGCGACCGAGTCTTCGAGTACGCGCTGCGGCGCAATGCCCGCCTCGAGGGGCTGAGCTTCGCGATCGGGCCGGAGGACGGGCTGTACCTCATGGGCCGGGTGCCGTTGGCACAGGTGGACCACGCGGAGCTCGATCGGTTGTTGGGCGCGGCCTACATGGTGACCGAGAGCTGCTTCCGGACCCTGATGCGGCTCGGGTTCGCCTCGAAATTCACCGGCTGACAAGGCCGTTCGAGGTCTCCGACCGACTTTCGATCTACCTCTTGCAATTTCGCGGATCCTACGGTTACCTACGCCCAGGCCGGAGGGCCTCGTCGTGGGCCGTCGGGGAAGCGGTTCCGACGCGCGTCCTCCGGCCCCCGCCATGTTGATCGGGTCGCCGCCGTCCGCCTGGGGGCGACCCGATCGGCAGGGGCTCTCGGCGGACCTCCTAGGCTGCGACACCATGGTCGACGTGCAGGTGGTCGGTGGCGGACGGATGGGTGAGGCGCTCGTGGGAGGCTGGCTGGCGTCGGGCCGGGCCCCGGCGTCGATCCGCATCGTCGAGGTGCACCCCGACCGACGCGTCGACCTGGCGCAGCGGTACTCCGGGTGCGACGTGAGCGAGCGGATCGGCGCGGCGTCGGGCACGGTCGTCGCGGTCAAACCCGGCGACGTTCCCTCGGTCGTGGCTCGGGTCGGGGCCGCCGGCGGTGGCCGGGTGCTGTCGATCGCCGCTGGCGTCACGCTGCACCAGCTCGAGACGGCCGCCGGCCCGGGCGTTCCCGTCATCCGCGCCATGCCCAACACGCCCGCGCTCGTGCGGTGCGCCATGACGGCAATCGTGGCGGGTGCCGCCGCGGCGCCGGCCGACCTGGAATGGGCGCGCGAGCTGCTGTCGGCGGTCGGCGAGGTCGTGGAGGTCGCCGAATCGCAGATCGACGCGGTGACCGCCGTGTCGGGCTCGGGTCCGGCGTACGTGTTCCTGGTGGCCGAGGCGATGATCGACGCGGGCGTGCTCGCCGGGTTGCCTCGCGACCTCGCGACGCAACTCACCAACCAGACGCTGCTCGGCGCGGCGCAGCTGTTGGGATCGGACGGCACCGCGGCCGATCACCGGGCGGCGGTGACCTCGCCCGGCGGGACGACCGCCGCAGGGCTGCGGGCGCTCGAGGCGCGAGCGGTGCGCTCGGCGTTCCTCGACGCAGTGATGGCGGCCAAGGCGCGTTCGGTGGAGATGTCGTCGTGACCGAGCTCCGCTACGACACCGTCACGCTGCTGACCGACTACGGCCTCGCCGACGGATGGGTCGGCGTGATGCATTCGGTCATCCGGCAGCTCAGCCCCGGTGTGGGCATCGTCGACCTTGCCCACCAGATCGCCCCGTTCGACGTTCGGGGTGGTTCGCTCCTGTTGGCCCGGAGCGTCCAGTATCTCTGCCCGGGCGTGATCGTCGCCGTGGTCGACCCCGGCGTCGGAACGCAACGCCGAGCGATTGCCGTCGAGGTCGCCGGGGGCGCTGCGGTGCTCGTCGGCCCCGACAACGGACTGTTGGCCCCAGCGGTCGGCATGCTCGGCGGAGCGGAACGGGCCGTCGTGCTGGACCGCACCGACTTCCACCTGCCGACGGCGTCGACCACGTTCGACGGCCGCGACGTGTTCGCCCCCGTCGCTGCGCACCTGTGCCGGGGGGTCCCACTCGACGAGGTCGGCACCCCCGTCGATTCGGCCACGCTGCTCCCCGGCGTGGTGCCGCTCTCCCGCGACGAGGGCGGTGCGATCGTGGCCGAGGTGATCTGGGTCGACCGCTTCGGAAACGTGCAGCTCAACGTGCAGCCCGATGAGATCGAGGGCTGGGACACCCGCGTCGTCGCCGACCTCGGCCGGACCCGTCGGCGCCTGCGCAGGGTGTCGGCGTTCGCCCAGGTGCCCACCGGCGACCTCGGTGTGCTCATCGATGCGTCCGGGATGTTGGCGATCGTTGCGGACCGATCGTCGGCCGCAGAGGAGCTCGGCCTCGGCATCGGCGATGCGATCACGCTGTCGCCGAGCGGCGACGAGGATTCCACCTCGGTCACGTCGTCGGTATCGCTCGGAAGGCGGCCGGTGTGAGGCGCGGGACGATCCTCACCATCGCCATCCTGCTGATCGTGTTGTTCGCCGCCGCGGCGATTCAGCTCGGACCGATCCTCTTCAACGGAAGCTGAGCGCCGAGACGGGCTCAGCCGTGGCGACCGGACGGAAGGCTGGTTCGCGTGGGACGGCCCGAGGTCACAGCCGCGACGCCACGCGGTCGCGCGAGAACCGGCGCATCCCCCGTACCACCAGGGTGATGGCGACGGCCCAGATGGCCGCTGCGGCAACGAGGATCCACTGCGGCGCCAGCATCAGCAGACCGGTGGTCTGCCCGACCGTGGTGAGGATGAGCGGCATGATGACCGCGCCGCCGAGTTGGTTGGCCTCCTGCGTGGTCGCGCAGCGCGCGCTCACCCGCACCATGACGCCCAGCCCGAGCGCCGCGACGCCGGGGGCGATCAACCCGACGAGGCCGAACCACTTCAGCGTCGGCACGAAGACCCGACCCATCACCGGCCAGGCGACCAGGTTGGCGGTGACGGCGAACAGCACGAACCCGATCCACGACAGTGCGACCGCGGGGATGAACGCGAAGAGCACTTTCGCGACGTACAGCTCACGGTCGCGCACCGGCAGATGCAGCAGCGATTCGAGGGTGCGGCGCTCCTTCTCGCCGGCGAAGCTGTCGGCGGCGAGTGCGGCGCTCACCATCATCGGCACCACGAGAAACAGCGGTGCGATGAGGTAGCCCAGCACGAGCTGCACCATCTGCTGGGCGGGCGGCAACGCGGAGAGCTCGCGCGCGAGGTGCCCGGGGATGCGGGCCAACAGCCCGCTCAGGTCGGGCGACGTGGCGGTGCGCGCATACCAACCGATCCCGGCGGGAAGCGCCACGAGCAGCAC